>UEXM01000541.1_pt1 | contig 39450 bp, 35 predicted proteins | sample 1796661 | NCBI WGS metagenome assembly UEXM01 (sample SAMEA4772469, study PRJEB27181) | metagenome | reverse complement strand
TAATTGCTGAAGAGGCTGTGGGCTCTGGAAGCCCACAGACCTACTCATTGCCTGTTGTCAATCACATTCATAAGCGAGTAGAGTCATTCCTCTACACGGATCTTATTCAGGATAGCAGTGTTCCTGTAGCTTATATTGAAAACAAGGAAATTGACTCCCGCGCAAACATTGTAATGGTCAACAGGTCTTACAGCATTCCTTCAAATAGCGAAGCTAAGTTAGAGCTTCGCACACCATGGCTGGTCACTACTTCATCTTCTGTTACTTCCGAGTACAGTGAAGTTTCTATTACCAACAAAACTTTTATTGATGAGCTTGGTACTACACGTCCTCTTTTCTTTCGCCACGACCTTCCTGCCAATACTGTCGAGGCTACTCTTAGAGTCTACACAAAAGGTGAAGGTGTTGATGTAGATAGTGGTTACACTATTGATTTGAGCCAGAATGTTATTTACACGAACTATCAGAATCGCTTTAGCCTTAACACTGGTGGTTATAGGCTATTCTACGTTCTTTCAACAGACTCATCTGGCACGCAAACACACACACTATTGTCCCCTGTACCAGTGGCGAAGGAAGCATCCTGGGAAGACATTGATTTGACTACCGGCATGGTTACAAAGGCATACCCTGTATACACTAAAGAGCGTAACTCTAGTGGTTATACCTTTTACATGAATACTGGTGATACTTGGTATGTTAAGCCTATTGCTAAGTCTTTGATTCAGCCAAGGCTTCCTGCAGGAAGGAAACCTACTGATGCTTGGTATCTAAGGTTTACAGCTGGTGAAATTGACGCTGTTACTAATGGCTCTTCTAGGCGTTACTTTGTACCAGAGTTTGACCAGCAGCCTTTTGCTCCGTCAAAGCCTTATTTGTTTAGCCCTTATGATGTACTAAACTACGTTAACGACCATGCTCTTGCTGCTACAAGAAAGAATCTTGCTATTGATCCTAGTGCAGGAAGGCATTGTTCTATTTTGGCTTACAACGTAGAAGGTGTTTTGCTTAGGGCGTTTAGCACAGATCAGTCATTATCTGGAACTCGTTATAGTGATACGTCTGTCTTTTATGAGACAGACGTTATTGGATCGCTTGATAATAAGAGCGGCATCATTACTCTTAACACAAAGCTTCATCCCTCATGGAGCCTATCAGCTTCATACTTCTACGAGGCTGACGATTACGAGTACACTCGTGTAAACCTAAACCCTCTTACCAACAAGAAGGTACTAGACTACATGTATGTCTTCTACCTTGTACCGGATGTAGATGAAACTGATGACCACGCTATTCACCATCTTGTTGTTGACCGTGAAGGCACTATTGTTGAGTGCAGTCAAGATCTTGGCTTTGGGCATCCTAACCTTCAGCTAAAAAGTTCTGGCGGGGCATACAACTCTAATTCTGTTGTAGGTCGCAAGTACATTACTGATGACGGAACAGCTTGTTTTATTGACCTGGCAACTGTGGGATACAATAACACTCGTGGATATGCAATTCTTGCAGAAGTTAATGTAATGGACATTGGCCTTAAGGAGAATCAAACTGTTTACGATGTTCGTCGATCAGGTAATAAGATTTACGACGACAAGTTCTCAGCTGCATTGCGCGCAAACCAACGCCTTCTTTTCTCAGAGATTGGTACGAATAATCCTGATGGGTTTGAGCTTCCAGAAGCAGCAACTATGCATATGCGTTTACCGTACTCTCTTCTTGAAGAGTACGGTGGCTCTCTTACAAAAGAAAAGGCTATTACGCTAGCTACCCAGCACCTTCATTCTTCAGTACTACCTCTTATTGAGTGGTATGGTCACTCTGCAGATATTGATCTTATTCCGCTAAGCAATGGCAATGTACAGCTCGATCTATCTTGGGAAGGCTCTAGCATTACCTATAAGCTTTACAGAAAGAACACGAAGGCTGAAGCTTGGACGCAGATTCATTCCTTTACATCCTCTTCAACACGCAGTACAATATCCTATACGGACACTACCGCAGCATACGACAAGACTTACTACTACCGAGTAACTCTTACGCTTGACGGAGTGGAGTATCCCGAGGGATACTACTCTTCAGTAAGGACAGTTAAGGCTCCATAAGAGGTGTTGAATGGGCGCAGAGGATCTAATCTTTAGGCATTATAATGGTGCCACTTACAATGACATTTACGACCCTCAGACGGTAGCATCTACTGATGTAACCATTCAGGTGACAAACAGCGGAGAGGACACATTGTCTTCTCTGGGTTTGTACCTTGCTTTTGCAAGTACCTTGGGCGACGTAGACAATCCAGGTGAGGCTTCACCAGAAACAGATTATCAAGATCTAATCACAATGGGTCAAGACACTACTGATGGTGTAACCAGTCAGGGTGGCGTATATGTTTCTGTGCCTCAGACTACAGGTCCAAATATTACCGGTTACATTAACCGTACAACAGGTCACTCAGTAAGCAGCAAGATTGCCTTTAAGGAGCTAGGGCCAGGTGACGCTACTACATTTACCATTAAGATGGAGCAGCCTACAGGTGCTCCTGCAAGACGTTTTTATGTAAACGTTGCAGTAGAGTAAATCCATGTCATCTGATTTTAAAAAGAACCTGAACTTAGAAAGGTTTCTTGCTGAAGCTGCACGTCGTAGAGTCTCAGACGTAGCTTTTAAAAGCATCGATGCAGAAACTGTTGATGCTCGCGCTAGAAGTTATATTAACTCAAACAACAAAAAGACTAGCCTGCCTGTAGGCATAGGCAACATTGTTTCTTCTAAGAGCATTCGTACTTTTCTAAAAGACTCTAAGTTTTTTATTGGCTCTTTGGCGAGCCAAGCAAATTACATTCAGAACGAAATTGATCAGCTTTCAGAATCTAATCTTTCTATGCTAGACGATATGCAGCGAGAGATTGAGGTAATCAAATCTGATATCCGTGAGGAAGAGATTAAAACGTTTGCTGGTTACTCTGAAGTACACCACAACGAGTTTGCACGTCCCAGAGACGGACGTGCTCCCTATACTAATGAACACTGGAACCTAGACTACAAGACTGGTCTTAATTTTGTTCCTGAAAACGAAGCAGATGTTATTCGTAACGTAGGTGCAACTCTTCCTGTCATGGAAACTATTGCTGTACCTGTTAAATCTGCAATGCTTGTTTCTGAAGAAACAGACTTTGGAGACTCATCAAAACCAATTGCTTCTAACAATCCAAACAACATCCTTATGCCTAAGCGCATCTTTAGACATGTTGTAATTCATCGTGAGTATGACGATACCTCTAAGCTTTACGTTAAGCGTGCTGCAACGTGCACGCTTATGTTTGAGCTTTCATCACTACAGCTTGTAAACCAGATGATGGTAAAGCCTGTAGGCAGCTCTCCTGTAGAAATCGAAAGTATTAAGTATGTAACAGAGAATGGGGAAGAAAAGACACTTTCAACTATTGATATTACAGGTAAGCGAGTAAAGAAGGTATTGTTTGAGCCAGTTAGGACTAGGTTCGTAAAGGTTAAGTTTGTTCAGAATGCACCTGTCACAAGCACTAGTTACACCTTTGGTGATCCACGAGTAGCTCGCATTAACGATGTATTGTCTAACTCTGGGTTTAGTCAGTTGCTTGATGAAAAGCGTGAAACCGTACAGGGTACAGTTTTTGACTTCTCCTTTGAAAGAGTTAAGTTTGGTCTTAGGACTTACAACAACTTAGGCTTTTTCAAGTCAAAGCCAGTTCCTGTAAACGGACCTATTGGAGTCGCGCTTAAGGACAAGACTGATACTGTTTCGGTAACTAGTGAGAACAGATTATATGGCGTTACAGACGCAACCGGAGGAGAGGACGGAGGCAGTCCCACCCCAGGGACTGCATTCGTAGAGAAGTACATTGGAGTAAATCTAAAGAATAGAGACAACGGAAAGTCTATTCGAGAGCTTATTCCAGTTGTAGATGGTGAATTGTCAACAAGAGAGTGGTTGCCTGTTTTTGGTGACGAGTCTCGCTTAAAGCTTTTCCCTGATTTCTTGCATGGCGCAACAAAGACTCGTATTGATACAGCTACTTACAATGCTGTAACAGGTGAGTGGACTTGTGTAGTAGATGCAGGCCATGGGCTTACACCTGTTGACCCTGCTTCAACTGTTCTGGGCGACCTTTGTGTATTCGGCGGAGCAGAGACTGGGTTCAATGGTATTGCAACATCTTATGTAGTAACGACAACGAATCAGTTTACTATTAAGATTAAAGACCAAGCAGCTGTACCTGACTCAACTTTAACTAAGTCAAACTTGCCTTTCATCTACTTCTACAAGCAGAGTGCTGTCAGCACTCCTCTTAGCGTGTACAAGCATCAGACCTTGCTTACTCTTGGAACAGAGTATCACCTATCTATTGATGGGGGCGCTACATGGCTAACAGAGCTTCCTGCTGGTACTGCTGCAACTAGTGCAAAGCGTGATGCTCTTGCTGGAAACTGTAGGGTCAAGCTAATTGATCCAGACTACAACTCCCAGTACTGGGTAGATTATAATGTCCAAAGAAACCAAGCGCTTTCTTCAGACAAAACCATTAAGCTACGTAACGGTAGAATTGTTTTTGACAAAGTCTACAAAGACCACGTTGGCAGTTTAACTTCTGTTATTATCATTAGAAGTGACAACGATAACCGTTACACAACACCGGTTCTAAGAAGCTACAATCTGAAGATCAGAGAGTTTGAACCAGATAAAAAGGTAAGAGGCTATGAGTCTTAATGGTGTAATTGATCAGAGCTGGTTGCCAGAAGTGCAAGCAGTTCTTCGCACAGTAGAGAGTTATATCTTTAGCTGGCGCTCCTCTTCTACTCTAGAAGAGCGTCTATACATTGAGTCTCTTGCTATTGCAAAGATCAACGAGCTACTAGACTTCACATTTGATTTGCCAGAAGTCCAGCCTGGGCAAAAGCCTTCTGCCCGTGAGCTAGGAGAAGTGTATGACGAATACACTTTTATGGTTCGTGTTTGTAATGCAAAAATGCAAAAGCTTGCTGAGCTTTTCCTAAAGCATTTTAACAGTCAGAACATTGCGTTACTTGAACTATCTGGAAAGCTTAAGCGCGTAAAGCAAAAGCAAGCTGTACTAGACCTATGGGGTACGGATAACGCTAAGTATGTTTTTGGAGATCGATTTTTCAATCTTGATGGTGTAGACAATACTTACGTTTCACTTGAAGAGTGCAATGTTGACACGGACCAGGGTGTTGTAACCCTTCCTATTAAGCGTACAGAAACTATTAACATTGCTAATGCTTATGTAGGGGCTGGCTCTAATGGCCAGCCCGGTAACTCTGATACTGAGATTACGTTCAATAACATCAATCCTGTATTTGGAATTAACGGAGACAGTAATAACTGGTTTGAGTACGAGCGCTTGCACCGTGGACCTTGCAAGCTTACTTACGTTCTAGAACTCCCTAAGTCAGAAATCGTAAACCATGTTTCACTTGAGGCTCTTAACATTGGTGAGTCTTATGGTTTTGAAATTGATGACATTATCTTTTCTGACGAAAGTTCTGTTTCCATCAAGTCTTTAGTTTCCGGCGGATTTAACAAAGACTTCTTCACCGTAAAGGCAAACTCTACTTCAAACCAGTGGTCAGCTACATTTGTTCCTACTACTGCTAAAACGATTACCTTTAAGCTTAGCCAGCGAAACAAGTATGCCATTCCTGTTCTTACAAGTGACGATAGGGAAATTGACGTAGATCGATTTGCAATTGCAATTAAGTCAGTAGAAATTAAGCGTCATGAGTTCTCTGTAGAAGGTGGTCTTGGTTCTCTTCTAGAAAACATTCCCTCAGGTCTATATGCTGGTGTACCTTTTGCAGATGTTTGGCCACCCAGCCCAAATCTTTTTGATGCTCACTTGGAACTGTCTTTTGACAATGGAGAGACATGGGCTAACAACGATAACATCGATGATGGCCTTGGTTCAGATTTCTTAATTGATGGAACTGAAACTAGCGTACTATGGCGACTCGCTTTAAGGCGAGACGACATTGCTCTTGACAATGCTGTTGATTTTGTAGAAAGCAAAACAACTGTAAAGTCTATTGATACAGTTCTAAGAACTGTAAGTCGTTTTCAATCACCTGCTACAATTCCATTGTCTAACCAGCCTCGTAATGATGAAGTCTTTGTCATGCAGCCTAAGCTTGGTCGTCGTGGCGATCGTTTCAATACCATTAGGCTTGGTGATATCACTAGCACTTCTACAGTCTTTGAGCTTCCATTCAATCCTATCGCGCAGAATGTAGAGCCTGAAGACTTGAACCTATATGTAAACAAAGCTGTATTTGCTTACAACTCTGACTCTGATAGCCTTACTACTGGCCAATGGGGATTTACTGATGACTTCAGAGAGGTAAAGGTAAACAGCTCTACTACTGGTGCAGAGGTAACACTGGTTATCAATCCTGAAGAGATGACCTTTGAGCAGCAGTCTGATGGTTACTACCACACAATGCAAATGCTTTTTGACCCTGACAAAGACAACATTGATATTTACTCTTTAGCTAAGAAGGCTGGACGAGCAACAGTTCTTTTGCCTCGTGACAAGTCAATCATTTACTTGGGCCATCAGTACATCAACAGTGATAGCTTTGAAATCACTGCTCCTAATGTAGTATTTACTGAAAGAACAGCTAAAGCCGATTTGTCTTTGAAGACTGACTATTACGTTGACTATGTTAATGGCATTGTGCAGCTAGGTGCGCAACTTGATAGCACTGTAGCAAGTGCTATGTTCCAGCACAGCACGCCTATCAAGCTAAGCAAAGAAGCATACAGCATTTGGTTCGATGGAATTAAGCCAGGTGGCATTCGCATTAACCCAAATGCTTTCCAAGCTAAGACTCATACCGATACCATTACTTCAGGTGGATCTCCAAACGAAAAGGTGATCAACCCAGGAACAGGGCTCTATGCGCGTCGTAGCAACCCGTTTGCGCTTTCTCCACGTTCACAGACCCTGTCTTATGGGAATATCGTAAAGAACTCTGTAAGGGTATCTAGTGACCTCCTAGCGGGCACTGTTACTCCTGAAGAAGTTGAGTTCAAAGATGGAACTTCAGAATTCCTAGGTCTTATTCCTGTAGAAAATGAAACAACAAGTCAGACTGTAGCTGGTTCCAACAACGTTACTTTCAACCTTGCAGCTGGAGCAGCCGCATATGTTGAAGGTGGAATTGATTTTAGCAACAAGATTGTTTTTGCCACAGTTCAGACTACTGCTGGTGCAGTAAACAGTACGGGCAAGTATCATGTTTCTGATCTAGGTGTCGTGACTGTTTACATTGGAACAGGCAACACTCTTCCTGGTGGCATTAACATTAGTTATTCCTACAGAAACCCTTCTTTTGATCCTTCAAACAAGTATAGTATTGATTACCATCAAGGGCATATTCATGCTAACTCAAGTCTAAACAATAACGCAACAGTGAAGTACAAGACTGCTAACTACGCAATCTCTTATGACATTGCTAAAGAAATGCCTACTTACAAGTACAGCAGGCAGACAAACTCTGTATCAATTAGAACAGAAAGACTTCACAGCGTAAACAACTTGATTAAGATTGTATGGGAGGAGACCCCAGAGGTCTCCAAGACAAAGCAGATGAAGAAGTTCTTCAGCCCACTCGTTTCAGTACTAGCTTTCAGGATGTTCTAATGGCTATTTCTAAGGCTTACAAAAATACTATTAAGCGTCGTCTGGTGCAAAGCTTTGTAAAAGCTAACAGACGTTCTCCTACAAAGGTAGAACTACAAGACCTTTTAAAGACAGAGTACGAGAAGTACAGCACAGTTGACACTGTTGGCCTTTCTGGTTACGAGCTACAAGCTCCAGGTTTCTCCTCAGCTTCTTCTGCTGACGTAGAGAATGCAAACAGAAATGCTTTAATTGATGATGTTAGCACTGTAAACCATCGGCTTGATACATTATCTCGGCAGTTAGAGATGGCATTCCGAGGTTTTGTATCAAGTTCTAATGACAGTTCTAAGACTCTTACTAAGCTAGAGCGTAGACTTGATAGCCTTTTGCTTGCAAACACTGGTGCATCTAACTTTGTAAACGCTGTTGAGGAAACGTTTGATAGCTTTGACAAAGTCGACTATGCACAGACAACAGCCGCCATTGAAGGCGGCTATGTTACCCTTAACAGAAAAGGTTACACACCTATTAATCTAGACTCTGTAAAGCTTAGTAGCTTTGCCCAGTCTAACAAAGGTGTTATCTCTTCTATTGCTTCTAGTTCTATTTCAACGCTTAAGTCTAATGACGGTACCTTCTGGGAGTATGTTGTTGAAACAACCTATAAGCAAGGTCGAGTCAACCTGGTATTAAACATTGAACTTGATGAGCCTAAGTATATTTCTGAGCTAAAGCTTTCTGGTCGCCCGCTAGCTGTAAACAAGTCACTTAGGGGTACTGTCTTTTACTCTGTAGATAACGAAACGTTTACAGAGATTGAGCCTGTAGAAAAAGTCATCAACCAGTCTGAAACTGTTTTTCAGGTATCTAAGGAAAACGTAAAACGAATCCAACTAATTCTTAGCAAGGATGCAGCGGATACAAAGAATCGCAGTAATGGAAATCATCAGTACATCTTTGCTTTAGATTCACTTAGTCTTTATGAGGATCAGTACCGTTCCGATGGGTTCTCGCAGATTGTAATGGGTCCTTACCAGGTCACAGATCCTGAAGACAATCCTATCTACTACACAAAGGCTAAGTGTGAGACTTGTATCTATGAGCCAGATGATACATCTATTAGCTTTTACCTGTCACAAGATGGCACTAACTGGACTTCAGTTAACACTTCTAATGACGGTCTAAACTTTATTACATTTGGTGATTCTTCAGCAAGTCTTTCTCAAGCCTTCCAAGATGCAACTTTGAATGCTGGTTCAATTACATCGTCAGACGACCTCCCCGAAGAGGTCGTTGACTGGAACAACGAAGCAACCTTAAACGTGTACATTACAGAGGCTTATCTTGCAAAGGTTCCTTTGACATCTATTGTTATGAAGCGTAACATTTACCGTTCTGATCGTACAGAAGAGACCCTGGGCGCACCAAGCAGCTGGTCCTTTGACCCTAGTACGGGATACTACAAAACGGTTGTTTACATTGATGCGCTTGAGGGCAAGACTATTAACTTTGGGCCATATCCAATTATTGTAAACGGACAGGCTAAAAGCAATGAGGTAACCTTCCTACATGGTTACAGTACTGTACTATGTCCTGATAACGCTTGGGAAGAGATTGACAGTGCAATCCTAACCGTAGAAGCACTAAAGGCTGCAGATCCTCTTTATCCTTACAATCAGCGCTATCTAATTAGTGGATACACATATCCTGGTACGTTCACTGGCGAGCAGCTTTACAATGGTGCAGGCGAAAACTTTGGCTCGTTGCTAGAGTATGTTTCCCCAGAGGTGTTCTCTAGCCTTGAGGTAACAGATGATCTGTACTACAATAGCTTTACTGTAGAGGATTTTACAGGCGTTGGTTACATTAAGGTAAAGGTTAACAAGGCAGATTCTACTTGGCCAGAAGAAAGGTACTCTTACGACTGGACAGTGCAATCCTCAGCGACTAATACACTATATGTAAAAGCAACTCTTTCTAGTTCAAATCCAAATCTAACTCCGTACATTGAAGACTTCAAGATTCAGTGCATTTAGGGTGAACGATGCCACTTCTTTCTGATGAAATTGCAGCTCTGGTTCAGCGCACAGGTACTAATACCGCAGACCTTAGCTCACAGCGCTCACGTCGTGCTTTCACTTCTAATGTTCGTGCGGATCTAGCAAACGTTATCTACCAGATCAACACTGTATACAAACCTCTTATCAGTGCTCTTTCATCTACTGTTAGTCTTAATGCATTAGACTTTGGCCTTTCAGGCAATGTAATTTTCAGTGATGTCAATGCAACTTCTGGTAGTGGTTCTGTTTACTACGACTCAGGTAACTCGCGTGCAAAAACTGTAAAGGAGAGCTTTGATGCTCTCCTTACTGAAATTTCTGAACTAGAGAATGCAGTTGAGAATCTTTCAACTGCTACTGTTTACGATGACACTGCAGTTCGAGCACTTATTACTGCTAACGACAATGACATTGACCAGCTTAAGCTAGATACTTTTGGTCCAGCATATACCCTCGATGGTGATGGCGCAGCTAACAACACCTATGCTGTCTCACAGGTTATTGATGCACTAGGGGCAAACTTTACTGGTTACGTTAATATTGGCGCAGGCTCATACACTTCAGCTTACCCAGCTCTAAGCCTTAGTGTTCTTCTTTCAGCAATTACACTAGATACAACTCTAGCTCAGTCAGTTATCACTGACCTTTCTACGCACCTTACTGCTATTAGAACTTTTGTAGGCATGAGCAGTGCAACTGATAGCTCACCTACTTACAGCGCTTACGGATCCCTTAACCTTCTTACTGATGGTCGCAGCCTAGAGCGTTCACTGTTTGATCTAGACAATGCACTTGGTGGTCACGGAGCGCGCCACATTAGAGGTGGCGCCGATGAAATCGATGGTGACAAGCTAGACATTGATTACTCACCGGCTGCTTATACGCCAACTGTAACTCCTTCTGAGGTTACCAGTGCTCAAGAGCTTACTGCTCACCTAGCAGGCATTGACGCAGAGCTTGCTACTCACGTAGGCACACACTCTTTGCAGGGCATCTATGATGCTGTTGCTGGCGCTACTGCTGGAAATATTGAACTAGACAATGCAAGGGGTCCAATTGAAATCCTAGATGATCCTAGTTCTGCAATTAACCAGTACCTTGCAATGAAGGATAACACTGGAGCACTAAAGTACACCTTTAGCAACACTGGGTTTGAGCAAGAGAACAACACGTCTCATACGATGGGTGTTAGCGCATCTTCCCCGGCCGCACCAACCGATGGAGTTAGCAATCACTCTAAGGCAAGCGCTACTGGTGGCGCGCACGATGAGTTGTTTAGCACTAATAGCAATGGGGACGTAGCACAAATTACTCGTGATGGAATCGTTAGAGAACCACTTGTTGCTTCTATGAATCTCGGTGCCCATGATTGGATTGATTTGCATACTGGAGCTGTAGGGGGCACGACAAGCATTTCACCGACAAGAGGCTACAGGCATGTGGGTGCTGGTGTTAGCGATTACATGATTTGGAACACTTATGAGTTTGCTCAAAATGCAAACTCATACATCTACAAGACTATTAATATGCCAAAAGACGAAGATGGAAACTATCCGTCAAGGCTTCAGTTTAAGGCTACGTTTTTACTAGACCCAGTTGGAGGAACTGCTGCTGCTGGTTCAGCATTTATGTTTGGGTTTTATACATCTGCAAACTCAACTGGATCAGACCATCAGGTAGTTAATGATGGAGACGATATTACCGCTAACTGGAAAAGCGGAAGTATTAAAACTTACAATGCTCACGTTGATCCTACCAAGTATGCAATTATTGACTTTGACGAAGAGGTTCTTCTATCTTCTTCTGATGGAACCTTGCACCTAAGGCTCAATCGCTTTGGCACTAGTGGCTCAGACACTTATGCAGATGCAATCTGCTTTACCACTTGCACTATTAACTTTTACAGATAGGCTGTGTTAAGCTTGTCGAGCCTTTAACTTGGACGAGGTCGTTATGTCATCTGATAATGATTGGAGCGTTTGGAGCAAACACGTACTTCTTGAACTTCAAAGAGTTCGAGAAAGTATTGATACTCTTAACGACAAGTTCGACAATCTTTCTGAAAGACAAGTTCGTGTTGAGACGCAGCATGAATCTGTTCGAGTCGAACAAGATCAAATCAGGTCAGACATTAAAGAGCTTAAGGATAACCAAAAGGACATCCAAAACTCTCTTGTTGACACTCGTATCTCTATTGCTCAAAAGCTTGGTTATGGTGCTGGTGGCGGCGCTATGGTTATGGCTTTAGCAGAGACATTAAAGATTTTCTTAGAGGCACAATAACATGGCAGTTTCAGACGACCAGTACAACACAATTCTTTCTAGGCTTACCAAGCTAGAGCATGTTGCAAACGATATCATCGTTGCACTAGATCGCAAGGCTTCACTAACCCAGCTTTCAGAGCTTGTGACGCTTCTTCAAACAGACCTAGTAGATCTTCGCACAAAGACTACTGCCCTAGAGTCTAGGGTTTCATCTATTGAAAGCGAACCTCTTCTTTAAACAAAAGAGGAGGCCCCCGAAAGGGCCTCCCCTAAGTCACCAAGTTAGCGGATCGTTTGCTAACTCGCAATCTAGCATACCAGGAACCTTAGCTTCTTCATTGTTTGCTAAGGCATCCTGAATAAGCTTTTGCTTATCGGAAAGAGGAGGATTGTAAATGTCTACAACCTCCTTTTTCTTTTTCTTATCAGTAGGCTGAGTATTCGCCACGACTTAGCTTCTGTGGACGGAACTCCCAGTAGGGAGCCCATGAGTCAGAGTCTGGGCCGAAGGTATCACCCTCTTCCTCGATAAGATATAGAGCTTCACGAGTTGCACGAATTGCAACAAACTTGCGCTCGTTGATAACGTCAGCAATAAGGCGTGACAAGTATCGCTTCTGATCCTTGTGCATTTCCCAAATGGGCTGACCGTTACGAGTCTGATCAAACTCTACTAGACGAATTGTGCGAGTCTTAAGTGACTCTACGTCATTCGTAAGGGATAGAGTAGCCTCATCAAAGTGACGACAGAACTTTAGCCAGTTCCATACCGTTCTTTCCATTGTGCTTTGATCAATTTCCTCTAGCATGTACTTGCCACCAGGAATGTCAAAACGCACTGTCTTTGTTGCAGACGGTAGTAGCTTCTTTACTAGTGACTGCTGATTCGTGACACTGCCTTCACGAATTACATCTTCTTTAGTCTTTGCCATAGTTCTTTTTTCTCCTTCGCTATTAAGCGAACTTGCTTATGAAATAGGTTTGAAATTTGATTGTCTGAGTATTCACTTACTACAAGATTAATAATATGCTTGTCCCACTGTGAAAGACCCATCATGTCTAAAGACAATTGAAAGTCAGACTCAGCAAAACAATCTTCTGCTAAAAGAAGTTTAACCTCGTTGTTTCCTATAGTAACTTCTTTATTTGTTTTAAGCATATCATTGATTAGGTAATAAGTAAAATACTTATCAAAGATGGACGCTCCTCGGCGTCCATCAATAGTGCTAACAAGAAACTTAGGAGCCCTTAGTGCGCTAATGAGTATAAGCTCTAGTTCTTCTACTAGGCTAGCCTGCATCTTTGCTTTGTTTACCCACAGTTCTATCTTAGCAGCAGGATCTACTTCCTTTTGGCTAAGTGCATAACATAGGTAATAAAAAGAGCTGTTTCTATTAGAGTCGCCACTGGTTAGCATTTCTGCCCAGTTGCGGATATAAGGTCTTAGCACTTGATAAAGAAAATCAAGGTTTTGATTGCGCAATGACTTACGCCATTCATCATAGAATAGATCGTATTCACAATCTATCTTAATGATTTGGGCATTGGTATAGTCACTGCGAAAATACATTACTCTTCCGTAGAGGTGTCTCTAAGATAAGCGTTTAAGAAATCAATCCAATCTTCCATAAGCATGGTGACGAGAACAGGTTCTCTGTCGTCCTTGGTTATGATAACAGGAAAGTCTGACTCACGCTTGTCGTCAAGGGCTTGCCTAAGGGCTCCCTTAATATTGCACCGCTTGTGCCGCTTTAATTCAAAGTGAATTGCAGCAGCCTTTTCTGAGTAATCTGAATCTTCGAGTTCGACATCGGCGCACTCGCCACCACCACCTCGTGACTGTCCAAGCCCACGCTTCCACGTAAAGCCTGTACTGTCTGTAAGATAATTAGCGATGTCTCTTTCGAACTGGTGTCCCTTTCTTCGGGCACCCGCACCTCTACCAGCCATTTGTACTCCTACTCAAACTTAATCTTAGGCTTGACTGCATAGTCAATGACTTTGTCAACAAGCCTAATTTCTTCAGCAAGGTCTGCTGTAAACCAAGAGGACTCGGGCTTTTTCTCAAAGTACTTGACCCAGTTCTTCTTAGTAATGCGACCTCGCGTTCTAATAATACCATCAATCATATCCTTTGCCCACATGTATTCATCATGAAACTCATCGATAGAATGAGCTGAGGTTACTGCGGTTTCAGAAATTGGCTGATGATAAAAAATCTTAGAGTTCGGCATTGCTACTCTAAAATCACCTGCTTGCAATAGTAAGAGTCCGGCAGAAGCTGCCATCCCCTGAACTATTGTTACAACTGGATTCTCAATAGAACGGATAGTGTCGTAAATAGCCATTGCTTGTACGACATCTCCTCCAGGCGTATTGATAACCAAAGTGATAATGTCTTCAGAGTCTAAAGCAGACAAATGCTTTAGCTGTGAACAGATAGCGTTTGCCAAGTCAGAGTCTACTTCACCAGTTAGCAAAATGCTTCTGGTAGTTGGACCATAGTAAGCAATAGTATCTGGCCCCCATACCTCAATAGGCATAGGAGCACTAACCTCTTCAAGAGAGGTTAGCAATTCTTCTTCGGCAACTGCATCGTCTGACATGTTTAACCAAATATTAGTTGTTTCAGGAGCTTAGCGTTAAGCTTGTTTGCAAACTTATACGATATTTCAACATACTCGAAACCAGCTTGAACGGCAGCTATTTTTTTCTGCCTATCTCTTGCTTGACCTTTTTTAAAAGCTCTATGCGCTTCCTCATAGCCAATGTTACCTCTATTGGTGAACTTGTAATGTTGTTCGCCATGAAGCTCGATAACATGACCTGTATCTTCAATAAACCAATCATAACGATGGGCTCTTGAATGATACTCAGGACATAGCTCGTGTACTGGAATCTCCTGAAAGCAGTTCATAAAACGGAAAGGGATATCCCTTCTAAGGATATCCCTAACCTTGTTGTGAAACTTTGAGTTTGCCTCAATAAAGTCAAACTGCGTTTTCCAGTTTACTCGACTCATACTGATCGCTTTTGCATTCCGTATGCTTCGAATACACCGTATTCCTGAAGATACCGATAAAGATCGGCCCATTCTTTGTCGTCTTCAATCTTTTTGAATAGCTGCCCGTCATGCAGGTCAACTTCCTCAAGATAAACATGACCACTAGATAGGTCTCGGAAACAGCAGTACTCTTTAGAGCCACGATTAAAGTTTCTTTTAACGCTAGCCATATGCTCAAACGGCCCGCCAGCAATTCGAAGTGTACCGAACTGCATAGGTTGGCGAATATCGTTGAGCATTGCAAAGCTTAGCTTTGCCATTTATACCTCCGGGTTGCACATACTTCTATAAGGACAACTATAAAACTTACAAGGCAGGGAAGGCATATCCATACCAATCTCTATACCCTTTACTAGCTTAGTAGTTCTTTCTAGAAGTTCTTGTTGCAAATTTTTGTACGTAAAACTTCGATACAAAAAGACATCACCCTCAGTTAGTCCAACTGAATGAATCTTAACTGGAGTGATTCTTTTGTCTTTACGCTGAAAAGCTTCAATAGCTTTCATCTTAATGTATAGCATTACATCATTAACTTGAGCATGCTCTGAAGAGTGCGGCGTAAAGTCTAGAATGTTTAAAGTCTTGTTTTGCTTTTGCATGAATACACAAGACACATAAACATCAATTGGAGTCTTAGATACAATAGTTCTAAAATGCCGTGGACCGATAACTGGAATAAAGTTATCGGCTTTGAACACATCCCAAAAGTCTGTAAGTCGGTAAGACATTGTAGACATCATGTCTTGTATCTGACCGAACAATAGATCTTCGTGCACTTTGTGCTTTACCATAGACCTTTGAAGGTACTTAGGAAAAGACAACTTTGGATTATTGATAGGCTTTTTTAGCGCATCAACAATCATCATCTCAATAGTGCTTTTAAAGATAGAGGCGTTAAGGTTGTACTTAACATCTCCACCAAAAGCATAGAGCTGATTGCATTTCTGAAAAGCCCTTACTTGACTTTCGGAAAGTACTGTACCAGCAGTCTTAGGAATCATCCAATTCCGGCCCGCCAAAGGCTCCAGCTAAGATGTGTAGGAGGCGCGCTAATGCACTTCTGCATCTTGCTGTCGCATCCCTCACAAGTTTGCTCGTCGCACTTAAGGTCAAGCTCAGCTAGCTCGACATAACGAATGAAACGCTCTTCCTTTACATTGTAGAACTCACACTCGTTATTGTTACACTTGAAATCAAATGTACGGAAACCCATGTTCCCTCCTAGAATTTTGAACCTAAAGTAATCGTACCCATAGCACCGTTCTGTGTGTAAACAGCACCAGCTGATAACCACAAATCAGTTACTACAGGAAGGTGATCACTTATACGATAAGACAATACATCTACACCTGCATGATAAGAGTTAGCTGTCCCGCCAAATTTTGGGCTGAGAGCATCTGTACTCTTAGTTGGATGCAACCAGGAAACAGTGAGGCTAGGCTGAACGTCGAATACAGGTACCATTACAGCTGCACCTAAAGATATCTCAGGAGCAATTAGGTCGTGGTCATTAATAACCACAACGTCTGCTTCTACTGGAAGTTCTAACCAGGTATTTTCGTCGTAAGCCGTAGCCATTTTGATGATAACGGAAGTGTCTTTGTCGCCCACTACAACACTGCTCTTAACTTTTAAATCGTATAGAGCATGAGCATGTTGCTTACCATCGAACTTATAATCACCAACAACAAGTCCATTTTCGTACTTGTAGAGATGTTCATAAGGCTCGGGACTCTCGCAGTCTACCGGACTGGTAACCGTAAGAGTGCCTCCGTCTCCCCCAGAGGAGACGGTGGTAGTTGTAGTCAATAGTACAGCGAGTCTATTGTTCTCTCGTTTAAGAAGAACAATCTGATCCAGAAGATCTGACTTATCGCCCTTGGCTTTCTTAAGAGCACCTTCTAGGTCGCGCGCCTTTTTATTGGCTTCGACTAAAAGGTGTTCATGCTGTGACAGCTTCCAGTTATCAATAAAAAACTGTTCATCTGTAGTAGATGTAAGGTCTTGGAATAACGCACCTGCGCCAAACCCTAGGATAATTACTAGGACCAGAATGGCATACTCGACCCAAGTGCGCTGCTTAAACATTAGTTACGCCACGGGCTTTGGACTGATTCCTCAACCTTCTGCTCGGTCATAAGCTTCTTTACGTGTTGGTTAAGGTAGATAACCTCAACATCGTACTGCTTTTCTTCAGCGTCAGCATAGCTAATAATGTTGTATGGCTGATTGTAAATAGTAAGCCGCTCATCCTGCATGTCATACTCTAGAATACCTCGTTGCATCAATACTGAACGAAGTTTATCTAGCGGGCTACGACAAGGCTTTCCGCCGGTCTCTAGGTAGAAGAACGTCTTGCGATCCTTTACATAGATTCCCTTTAGCTGTCTTGGGTTTTTGGGTGCCATTTTTACTCCAGACTGTCTAGTACTTGAATAAGAACATCTGTTTCGTTCTCAAAAGACATAACAAACTCAATACCAGGAGAAAGCATCCAGCACTCTGAAGGTTCTAGGCGAAGCTCTTCTTTTGTGTCAGGCATCTTTGGCAATGAGGCTACTACATCAATAGAACCTGAAAGCGGAACCACCTTTACGTAAGAAGTTACGTCCAAGTGGCCTGAACTTAGGTCGCCTTCAAAGCGACCAATGTGCATTCCGTTTCCATAGTTAACAATTGTACCATTGCTACCAGTATAAATGATAGGGTCTAACGTGCTAATCCAAGTGTCTTCGTCCCAAACGATAACATCTTCTAGCTCAATAGTTTCTTCTTGCTTTGACATATAGCTTCCTTTTAATTTGTCCTAGTTGATTTCTTTTTATGCTTTTCCAACTGCTCTCGCTTGTTTTGTTTTTGCAAAGCGAGCTTTAGAATCTGCTCTTTAAAATTCAATTAGGACCTCGGTTATTCTTCTGACCACTCTGTTCCACGGTATACAATATTGTCACCATCGACAATAACGTTACCACTTTCTTTTTGCGCTGCAAAGCTAATGCTTTCCCCTCTTGCAGATTCAATATCTGTACTAGATAGGGTAACTGTATTTTTGTTTAGGTCAAACATTAGCTTGTCTTCTGGACTCTTAAAGCTTGTAATCTTGTTCTTTGCAAAGATCAACATAAGACGTGGCTGACGCTTATTTGGCTCTGCCTTATCAACCCAAAAGATTTCAGAATCTGAACCACGATCGTGCAAGTCATTGTAGACATGAACAATATAGTTTGGTCGATAGATTAAAGCACGAGCATCAGCAAGATCATCGTTGACTGGAAGCTTCATCTTCTTGCCGTCACCAAGAGGCGTCTTGCGATACTCTGCGGTAGCCATAATGTGACAGTGGTACTTTGAAGTCAAAGTTTTTTGTTGCGTACTAATCATTCTCATCCTGCTAGTCTGATCTAGCTCAGGATAGTCATGGTAATTGTGTGTATTCAGTAATAAACTCAAAAAGCTTGACGATAATTCTTTTGCTCTGTATGCTCTAACCATTAAGTTAGGAGCATATACATGGCTAAGAAAGTAGCATTTACAGAAGATCAAATCAATAAAATTACTGATTTGTATCTCTCTGGAAAAAGCGCAAATAAGATCGGCAAACTTTTTGGAGTTTCGCATACAGTTATAACTCGAATTATGAATAAGAAAGGTTTAAAAAGGACTTATCAAGAATCTCTTGATGCTGCTCGATTGAGTTGCAATCATGATTTCTTTTCTTGCATTGATTCAGAAGCCAAGGCTTATTGGCTTGGCTTTTTGTATGCAGATGGTAACGTTAGTGATTCTAAGCAACCAAGTTTGCAAATTTGTTTATCTGAAAAAGATTCTGCCCATCTTGAGGTCTTTAATAAGACTTTGGAAAGCGAATACAATGTTGGACATTACAACTACAAAAATCCAGTTTGCCAATTAAGAATCCCAAGTCCTCAAATGGTAAAAGACCTTATCAATTTGGGTTGCGGTCCTCGCAAAACATTTCAAATCAAACCTCCAACTGAACAACAAGTTCCTAATCATTTAACCCGACATTTCTTGCGAGGTTATATTGATGGAGACGGTTGTTTTACAAAAACAAATGCTCTTGTAATCCTAGGAACAGAGGAGTTTATTTTTTGGGCTGGACAGCAAATGCCTTTTGAGCACCGTGCTAATCCGCGACCCACTAAAAACATTTTTAGAATTTGCCTTTCTTATCGATCCGAACATCGTCATAAAGCACTAATTAAGTATCTTTATGATGACGCTACTGTATATTTAGAACGCAAGTACAATAAGGCTTGCGTTCTTCTCTAAGGTTTCCCCTAGAGCTGGACTATACCTTCGTCTGTTCTAGACGACCTGATTATAGTCTCTGAACCTTCCACTATTAGTGGCTTGGCTGCTGATTGCCCATTAGATACTTCATAAGTCTTTTGAACTTGAAGAATCCTCATAATTGTTTCTGCTTTCGCAGCATTCATACCCTTGCTAAAGAGTATTGTAGCTTATGAGGCTTTAGGGGTTTCCAGCAATTTACAGGCTTTTTCATTCTAGGTCCCCCTAGAAAGGTGACAATACACTTATCACATACAACTAGCAACTTCTTGTCAGGGTAACGCTGCCTTACATAGCGAAGATTTCGCTCTAGTGCTGTTAGCGTTGCTCCATCCTCACTGTCAATAACAATAAGACGTTCGTTCTTCAAAAGATTTCTTAGAACTTCTGTAGCTCTATTATAAACTTCTGACTGAGCATCATTCTTAATGTTAACAACAGGGTTTGCTGCCATTCCAATTTCAAGATCTGGATCACCAGGCTGCTTAATCATTGCTGCAACATTACCGATAAACCTAGGCTCAACCTGAGTATAAGAGTCATCGGTAAAGTGGGTTACGACAATTGCGTCCTTGTCATGCAATGCAACATCAGTGGCTAAAGAGATTACTGTTGCGGTCTTGCCAGAGTTAGCGCGACCACCAATATAACCCAATACACCACGAGTAGCATTCATGCCTCCGCTCATAGCCTTACCAAAATCTCTGTGGTGTCCGAATACAAATTCAGCCATGTTGGAATCTGTACTGACAGATTCCTTAAGCTGCAATGCTGCTTCGTACCGATCCATTTGGTAGCTTACGCCAATAACGTTTCTCTTGAACTCACTTTCGATTCTTTCAAGGTCCTTTTCAAAAGCGCCAACTAGAGCCAATGCGTTATCTGGATCAGATACACCTGCTCGTGAAAACTTTTGAACAGCAGCTTCAATTCGTTCACGACGAATTGCAGCCTTACCATCTCGAAGAGACTCTACATCCTGAGCAATACTCTGGAACATAATGCCGGTAAAGTCTGACAAGGTCTTGATTAAGATCTCACGACGAACAGCAGAATGTTCTGAAGCAATCAAAGGCACAAGCTCATCACATACTTGATCTCTTGGCTGGTCTTCACCAGCAAACTTAAGAGTCCACTCAAAGCCTGGTGTCATACTAAGATTACGGAAACTTTCAGGTCCGCTATTTTCTAAGTACTCTCCAGGATCGCCAGTAAATCCTTCCTCAGGAGGATTTACAACAAAGCATGTAACGCCAGGAGCGAACCTTAGCTCTTCCTTCATGATCTTGAGCGATGCCTTCTGTCCGGCTTCGTCCCAGTCAAGACATAGGAACAGCTTGGTAACCCCAAGCATCTTTAGTAGAGCAAGATGCTCACCTGTAAAAGAGACGCCACATACAGCGGCGACATTATGAATCCCCTGTGCGTGCATAGAAGCAACATCACCAGGACCTTCTACAAGATAAAGACCATCCTTCTTCGCGTACTTAAGAGCTGAGTCTAAACCAAGTAGAATCTCTCTCTTGCGGTACACAATGCTCTCTGAGGAGTTGATATACTTTGGTACTGCGCTACCCTTCTCATAAGGAATGTAACGCGCTACAAAGCCTACAGTGCGTCCTCTGTAGTCGTTAATGGCAAAGGTGACTCGGTCTTCACCAAAGTAAGACCATGCACCATGACCAATAACTCCATACTCTCTAATAAACTTAAGTGGATAGCCAAGCTCTTGAAGCTTGGCTTCCAACTCAGAAGCATCAATAGAACCAATAGTAACATGGTCACTCTTCCAGCCACGACTTTCGATGTATTCATCGTTAAGAGTAGTAGCTTTTAGAATGTTTGAAATGTCACTATTGAGTCTAAACAGATTAGCTCTATTTCTTTCATGCTCAGATACTTCTCCAAGCTGAATTTCTAGACCTAACTTTTCTGCTAGATGGGGCAGAGTAGAAGTAATCCACTCTGGACCCTTATCAGGCATACCTTCTAAAACGTTGCATGCCCTGAAAATATCAAAAGAGCCACAACCACTCCAGCACATAACACTTGTGTGTCCATTGTGCGGGTTGTAAGTCATACTAGGATTTGAATCCTCATGAGCAAAACAATGGAACTTCTTACTTACGTTTCCTGTATCGTTACCAAGCATCATTTGCAAATACTCTGGTAACTTTTCCTTTAGTTTATCGACTAGCTCTTCTGCATTAGTAATGTATGCCATTTCCTTCCTTATCGCTTAAGACCATGAGGACTCGCCTCGACAACACCCGAGCGAGTAACCTCAATAAAGATTACATTTTCTGGAACCATTTCATTCATGGAGGTTAGCCCAAGATAAGAAATAGTACTAGAGACTCCGCCTCGATACTTCTTGACAATGTCTAGTGCAGTTGTTCCATCCCACATCATTTCGGGGAAGGTAACACCTTCAGCACAGTCAGGCTTCCTGCCAAGGAAGTCCTTCTGATAAGAAGCACTAGCCTGGCCACGATAACGCTTTACAAGATCTCCATCTACATTGGGAATCCATCCAGCGGCCTCACGAGCCTTGCTAAGTACGTTACCCATCATGACTGCATCTGCGCCAGCACAGAGGTACTTAGAAACATCACCAGGAGTTCGAATGCCACCATCAGCAATAATGACTGGCATATCCTCTACCTGTTCATGATTAAAGAGAAACTCCCTTACCATAACAATAGCAGAAAACTGCGGCACACCAACACCTGTCATAAGACGAGTACTGCAAGCAGAACCGTTGCCAATACCCACACGGATAAAGTTAGCGCCCCATGTATAACTATCGTATGCACCTTCAGGAGTGCATACGCTGCCAGACATAATGTGTCCAACAAACTCTTGAGCACGAAGATACCTGATAGTACCTTCACAGTAAGCACTGTGCCCATGAGCTGTATCAACGCATACTGAAACAGGTTCCTTTACATCAGCCTCTAGGAGTAGATCAACAAACTCCTTGATAGACGACTGGCCAACACCAATTGAAAAGAAACAATGCGGGTTTCCAGCAAAGTCCTTGAGAATACGAATGTACTCTTCTCTTGGTAGCCTTCTTGCTACAGTCGCGTATTCACCTGCTTCCAATAGAGCCTTGACAAGGTCATACCCTGCAACAGTATCCATTGGTGAGCAAAAGATAAAAGGATTAAGTTCTGCATCCTTTCGACTGCGCAGCTTTCCATAAGTGGGTACTAGCTGAATGTCATCAGCTGAGTACATCTTCTTCAGATTAAACATTTATTACACCTTAACTTGGTACTTTTTATTTAGGACTATGACGTTACCGTCGTAGTAGTACACTTCTTCTACTGCTAGAACATAAGTAACAAGGTTTGTCCAACCGTGTACATAACGGTCAGCTACAACTGCTGCCTGCTCTAAGTCTAGGTACGGTCCAAATCTATTAATAAGTCGATCGCCGACGTAAAGAGAAACAACAAAGTAGCTGTCCATTATTTTTCCTTATTACTGTGAGTAGCCTATGGAGTCCTTGGGTGTACCATCTCTCTTGTAGCAATGCCACTGATAAGAGCAGTAATTACACGCAAAGTCTCCTTTTTCTAATGGCTTAAGTTCTTTCTTTTTGTTTAAAGCACGAGCCTTCTTAAGAGCAGTCTTTGCTTCGTCTTCAGAAAGCTTGGCCTTCTTAGCCAACTTCTGAAGAGTAGGTGTAAGTTCTGCAAACCAGTTTTTCAACTGATCCAAAAGAGAATCGTCATCAAGGTCTTTAATAGTTAGAACCCACTCGTTAAACTTTTTTCTAAGCTGAATCTTTTCATACTTAGTAGCGTCAGTCTTACCGAGCTTGCCTAAGTCATAGAGCCTTTGCATTTGCTCTTCTGAATACGACATGTCAAAGTCGCGAACAGGAACAACTTTGTCCTGAACACAATCTAGAACATGCTCGTAATTACTTAGAATGTCTTCAATAGTAAAGTCTGCTTCAACCCAAGCTGTGGTGTTAGGGAAAACACCACGATAGTAAATTCGATTTAGGTCAGACTCTTCATCGAGTTCAGTCTTGACCTGGTACTCTGCAAAACGACCATTATCCCGAGCGCCGTATAGTAGTCGGCTTTCTTCGTAGTTGTCGTCACAGCTTGCAGCCCACCAATGATACAAAGCAATCTGCATTAGATTGCTATCTCTTGGCTTGCCTAGTTGCCCTTTGGCTCTAGCGGAATCAGTACCTAATGTAAAGGTTCCTCCATACCCATAGACAGACTTAATCTCTAGAATTACTTGCTTACCTGTTTCAGGATTGAGGACTTCAATGTCTCTCTTGCCTGATACGTTGTGGCTTCTAATGTAAACTGGAGCCTGATCAGAACGATAAAGACCCGCGAGCTTAGCCTGCTCTCCTAGGTAATCCTCGTACAACTGACCCTGCGCCCAGATAAAGCGCATGTAATCGTCTACGTCTTTATAGTTTTCTTTTAGAGAAGCTAAAAGATTTTCCCATCCTTTTCCCTTATCTGGATCCCAGGCTACAACAGCCTGGAGATACCTAAAAAATACTTTACGACGACAAGCACCCAAAGACTCTTTTTGGTTGTCAGCTGCTGTGATTTCTACACCAGCTTCAGAAGGCCAAAGAGTAGGGAACCTTGCGTCACCAGGGCGCTTCTTTCTACTAACGTCTAGGACGGTTTCGAAAAAGCTCCAAGGTCTATCAGTCGGCAAAGTCAACACCTTCAGGAGTCTGCTGCTCCTTCATTAGACGCTGCTGCTCCTCCTGCATCTGAGCGTAACGCTCCTCAGCAAAAGCAGGGAACTCAGTCATGTCGATCTCTACAAGCGGCTTACCCTCGGCATCAGTTGCCTGGGCTAGACGATCGTAAATGAACTCATGGTGAAGACCAAGCTGAATGATAGTCTGCATCATTCCCTTAGTCATGTTCTCAAGCTGCGTAAGAGCCATAACGATCTGCTGATCGGTTAGCTGACGCGTTGAGGGTGCAACAGGCATACCATTAGGTCCTAGTAGGTTACTCATATTTATCTCTCTTTTCAGTTTGAATAGTTGCGAACGAGTCGTGGCCATGACCACGGCTCAACGTCACACTGACTGTCTACACAGTCGCGCAACAGAACAAGGCCAGTCCACCAACGATTGTTGCTGTCTGGTCCTGCATACTCTTCCTCATGAGTGAAGAACTTGCCAACCTGAATGCCATGAATTCGCTTACCAGAAGCAAGTCCAAGCTCACGGTTAACTAGAACATGCCCATGTCCAACGACAACAGACTCCTCAAAGTTTACAGCCTGCATAAGCTTACGACCCTGGTATACACCTGCAATTGCACGGCGACCACCAGGAGCAGAGAGGTAATGCTGGAAACGGAACCCATTGATTCGGCAAGGTGCTAGGAACGGGTAAACCTCGTATCCATTCTCCTTCCAGTTCATCAAGTGAGTACCGACAAGACCAAATAGCCTTGGATCTTCTTCGGCAACACGATCAATACGATGATCGTGATTACCCATAATGTAGATCTTACGGGGCTTGTAAGTTGGGTCCTTAGCTAGCTCTGCTTCGAGAATGTCGATAGCATCGTTACCAGCCTTAATGTCCTCAACAACACGAGCACCTTCTACTTCTAGACGACTGTTGTATGCACAAAGTGAAGTAAGTCCAAACCAGTCACCAATAACAACAATTACTGATGGGCGCTGGTCTACAGCAAACTTACCAAGAATCTCAAAACGTGAGAGGTCCTGGTCTGGCTCAACATGAGCATCACCTACAACAAGAATGTCCATAGGCGTCTGCTCGCTAGGAGGTACATGAGTAACCTCATTGCGCATAGCTGCAAGCGCACGCTGTGACTCTTCGTACCGCTCCTTGTAGTCGATAGCACTTAGGTCAATAGCCGGCTCGATAACAGGCTCATCATCGTATGAGTTAGCCATACGCTTAATCTTCTTGCGAATAGCAGAAGCTGAGCGCTTAATTCCCCATGTGTTAAGAAAATGCTTCTCAACAACACTAGGCTTCCAGCCCTTGCTAATACAATTGGCTAGAATACGTACCTCATGGGTAGTCCACTTCTTTGACATTATTTACTCCTATAGATAACAAGACTATTCGCGATGATTTCTAATGCAGCGCTTTGTCCAACTTGGGTTTTGCCATTGATACAAACGATGTCGCCTGATTTTGGAATACGGTCGACGGCTCTTAATGTATCAAATGTACGAGGAAAGACAATAACTTTACATGTATCAATGCCATCATTAATATTCATGATGGCCATTTCCGCACCTGTTCGCTTGGTTTTTACGATTCTCATTTCTGAGATCTGACCAGCAACACGACACTCAAATCCTTGAGAGATAGCAGAAATGCTTTCTGCACCTGGATAAAGTACTCGACATGGATGCTCCCCAAGGAAGCATCCAATGTAATGCGCCTGTTCAATTAGTTCATCAACAGAAACTGGTAGTTCTCTGAATCGCTCAATCTCTACAGGATCGGGAATAGTTTTTGGTTTAAGCGGCCTTGGCTTACGAAGCTTCATCTCTTCTAGTTCATCTAGACGGAATCGTTCTTCGATAGACAGCGGGGGGCCTGGGTTTCGTTTTTTGTTAAAGGTTTTATCAATCTTACGCAAATTATCACGCTCTTCTACAAGCGCGATCTTTTGTGCATCTGTAGCTTTTCTTTGCTCAATTTCTCGAAGTCTTTCTGCAGCTTCTGCAGTCTTCTTCTTTACTTCGTAGAACTTTTTAGTCTTTTCGATTAGCTCTGATCTCTTATAACCCATAAGGTCAAAGGCACCAGCTTTTGCCAAAGCGTCAAAGACTTTGGTGTTGATCTTTGATGTATCAACTCTCTCAATAAAGTTTTCAATACTTGAAAATCTAACGTTTCCTCGGGCCTTAATAATCTTATTAGCGGCGCCGGTACCAACGTTACGAATAGCATTGAGTCCAAAGAATACAGTGTCGCCCTTAATGGTAAATCCAATGTCACTACCATTTACAGACGGAGCTTCAATTACGACTCCTAGTTCACGAGCTTCCATAATATATTGAGGTGCCTTTTCTGCCCAGCTTTGTGCATCCATTACATCAGAACGGATAGTCATAAGCGCACAGAAAAACTCTTCAGTATAGTTAGCCTTAAGATAAGCACAGATATAAGTGATGAGTGAGTAAGCAACACTGTGCGACTTGTTAACCTACAGCACTAGGTTTCCCTAGCCACCTTTCGGCTTGCTGTCTGGACTATACCATAATCCTCTTTTAAAGAGGATTCCCTAATTATAGTCTCTGAACCTCCCTCCTGTTACCAGGAGGTTTGGCTGCGGATTGCCCAATACATAAACTTGTTACCATACCTAGTTAGTTAGACTAGCCGCCGACCGCTTACACGGTCGGTTTGGTATTTATGTCTCTAAGGGGTTTCCCGCAATTTATAGGGTTTTCATTTGCTAGTTACCTAGCAACGCTCCTTATACAGCTTTGCTCTTTTTCTTTTCATACCATAGTCAGAACGATAAACCGAATCTTTTAGAATCTGAATGTTTTCTGCCAAACCTGTTTCAAGCTTCCACTGCAAAGAATTATCTTGTGCTGTGTACTCTTTGACTCTTAGGTTTGTTAAACCTAAAACCTTTAAGGCCCACTCGTACCAACGAATAGTATCTTCTGTCTTGCTTGTAATTCGCAAGTAAATACTGTTTTCGCCGACATAAGCAAAAGTTCCATCGCCATCAATGATTCCTCGGACAATGTCCTTGAGATAAATCATTTCTTCTAGCGAAAGATTAGGCTTTTGAAAGTTATAGGTTTTATGCTCGCATACACCCAAATGATTCATAGATTCAAAAAGAACTTTGTCGCACATTACAATGCGGTGGCTATTTGCGCCACCTTCATGCTTGTACGTTTTGTAGTCCTTTCCAATCATAATAGAAAGATACTGAATAGCGTCTTCGTCAACCAAATCTAAGGCTACAGCATTACTGCTGCTAGAAACCCATCCATCGGTTAACATTAAACCCAAAAAGTATCCTTTCCATTCTCTATCTACAACATTCATAAAACTAGGGTTATAAGTCTTTTGCAACTGCTTTGTTTCCTTGCTGCTGCGCAACTTAATACCAGCCTTTTTAAGTCTGTCGTAAATTGATTTTGAAGTTTTAAACCCAAACATTTTTGCCAGTTCAGAGCCGGTGTGACCAGCCTGATAAAGTCTAACAATGTCTTGGTTTTGTTCTGCTGTGGTGGCGTATCGCATTTTAACAGTATCCTTTACTGTAGGCTATGTTAAAATGATAATACGATTAAAAGGAAAAGTCAAGCTTAGTTAAGAGATAGTCTGCACAACCGAGAACTACTTCCCAAATGTAATCCGCTTGAATCTGACTAAAGCCACCATGACTAGTAAAGTCATTTACAAATTCAGGATAAAGTGCCTTAAGCACTTTTTCCTTTTTCTTACCAACAGCGCGGCGAACAGTATCACACTTTTGTAGATCCCATCCACAGAATACAGCAAACATTTCCATTAGCTGTTCCTGATAGACAAGAACTCCTCGTGTAGTGCCCCAAAGCTTTCTTACCTTTTCAGGAATACCAAAGTCTGGGTCTTCGTTTAGATATCTGTCCAAGAATCCTGCATTGTATGGTCCTGGTCTAATAAGAGCTGTCAGGTCCGACAGCTGCTCTACTAGACTAGGAAACATACGCACAGCTGCCTCTTTGATAACATCACTTGTTTCAAACTGAAAGATGCCACAAAGAAGTCCGCGCGCAAACAAAGAGTATGCATTTTTGTCACCATCTGGAGTATCCCAAATGTTTCCAAACTCAATACCCTTTCTTTCCTTAACCAAACGAATGGTTTCAGAAATAATGTCTAGGTTGTTAATGACCAAAAAGTCAAACTTAATGGACCCTAACTCCTCGCACTCATGCATGTCGAATTGAGTAATACGTTCTGACTTGCCATTCTTCCACATAGGAATTGTTTCATAAATAGGCTTGTCTGAAATAATTACACCAGCAGCATGAATACCAAACTGACTGGTCATGTTCTCTAGGTGGTTGGCAAACAAATGCCAACCGGCAAACTTACTGTTATCTACAAGCTTAGTATTAGCAGGGTAACCCTTCTTTTCGTTGCCGTAGATAATCTCGTGAAGTGTAGCTTCCTTACCAGCCTTAGGCGGCGGCACACAAGCCAATACTTCATCCATAAGTTCATAATGCTTCTTCTTCTTTGAAAGATAAGCAATTCTTGTATTGTCGTTAAAGAACTCTGGCGGAGCAGGTTCAGTAATCTTAAAATAACGCCTTGTAAGGCTTTTTGGCTTCAAAGAGCCAAAAGCCATAATGTTAGCGACTTTATCTCTACCCCATAGCTCGGCAATGTCTTCAACAATTAGATCGCGCTTTTTTGCCTCCCAGTCAATATCTAGGTCTGGAGGAGAGCCGCCGATTGTATCACACCTGGCTTCGACAAAATCAAACTGATCTGTCAAACCTGTTACATAAAGCATGCAAGAGTTATGGGTATTTGGTAAACTAAAGTTGTTCTGAATAGCATGTAAAACAATTTCTAGATCTTCTTCTGTTGCTTTTTCTTCTTCGAACTCAAGGAAATCTAGGTCGATTTGATTTACTCTTTCTTCTTGATAATACTTCTTAATTTCTTCAACCATTTTCTAACTCTCCGTATTGACTTTACGTCTTTTCGGGTGTTAATACTTATAGACGCGCATTCTTGTAACACATAGGAGTCTTTCCATGGCAACGTACACGACACCACTTAAGACTACAAAGCGCGGCGAGCGCATTGTAGAAATCACCAGTGTTAGTGCTGGCGACAAACTTGATATTGTTAGCATTCTTGGCTGGCCAGCAAATACTGTTCAAATCTATACTGATGATGCTGCTGCTCAGGTCGACTACCGTATTAACAATCTTGTTAAGTACAGAAGCTTAAGCACTCTTCCAGGTGTTGGCAATGCTATTAAAAATGCTATTGCCGGTTCCACAGAGACTGAGGTTTGGCAGACCACTACTACTTTTGAAAATACTGGTGCAGCTATTCAGCTTTCCCCAGGGCTAAGCCTTAACTCACTAGAAATCGTAGCCCTTACCGGCACGGGTCCTATTACAATTATTGTTTTTTAAAAAGGTGACTTATGCCAGGTCCAATTAGTAATTTTAAAGGTAATGCTGGTGGATCAGCCAATAGCATCCGAGACTTAAGCAGCCTTCTTGCAAATACAGAAGGCGGCTTTAGTTTCTCTGGCGGCTTTGCTGCTCGTGATAATCCAGTAACAATTGCTGGTGCTGATCTTAACACTTGGTACCGCTTTGACTTAAGCCTTGCAAAAGCTCGTAGCGTAGACCAGCCATGGTGGAATGGTGCTTCAGCTCCAAATGATATTGATCTTTTTGGAGGAGACAATCTTCCTGAAGGTTGCACAAGGATTTTTGATTTTACAAACAGTGATGATGCTGATGGACACATCGGCTCAATTATGTCTGATCAATTACAAATTGGCGATACTGTTACAGTTCGCTTTGACTTCTACGTCACGCCAAGTTTGCAAAATACTACCGTAACTTATGGCATTTGGTTCCAGACTCGTAACACAGATAATTCAATTGACTTTGCTTTTGAAATGCCTGCTGTTCCAGTTTATCTTGGACCAAACTCTGCTGGTATTCGCCAGTTGTATCGATCTGAAACAACGTTTTATATTGCTTCTGCACTAGACCAAAACGCATTGGCTTTGCCAGCTGTTTATGTCGATCAAACTTCTTTAATTGAACCTATCTCCTGTCTCGTCAGAGTCAATCGCTAGTTAAAAGGTAATCAGCTATGGCTATTCGCATTGTTCGTAATGAAGACGGAAACTGTATTGAATTCCGTAATTCACCTAACCCAGTTTATTGGAATGCATGTCTTAGTGCTGTTGCTTCTCCTACAGAAGCAAACAACATTCATATTATTAATGACATTAAAACTAATGGCAGTTCGGAAACTGTTTATGAGTTTTTCAATCTACCCTTTACTGACTTTGAAGACAAAGACGGTGTTGCATTTGTTGATCGTCAGGCGGCTATTGACTACATTAATGTTAATGGCAACGTAGCTAGTACGCCTATTTCAGCTTCTTATAAGGGCGTTTGGGACGCTTCAGCTAACTCACCTGACCTTGCTACTCTTACTCCGCAAAACGGAGATTGGTATTGGGTCACAACGGCTGGCACTTATGACAGTGTAGACTATGCTGTTAACGATCAGATTCGCTACAATACAACTGGTCCAAGCTGGGACAAGATTGAAGATGTAGCTCTTAAGACTAACGACATGATCGACGAGTACAATGCTTATGTAGTCTCTGGCTACACAGGTACTGCTCGTACAGGTTCTATTGTTAATCCTTACATTGACATCCAGACTGCTGTGGACGCCGCTTCTGACGGCGACCACATTCTACTTAACGGAACATTCGTAATTACTACGGACATTCTATTACCTGCAGACAAGACACTTTACTTTCATGGTGTTGAAGGTACTGCTGTCAAGTACAACAGTTTTGACGCTGCAAATGGCAACGTCTTTTACATGTCTAACACTTCCTCTGTTAAAGAGTACCACTTTTACAATCTCATTGTTCAAAATGCTGGCGGTTATGGCGTCCAGATTAAGTCTGCAGCAAAGGTTGTAATTGAAGATTGTAAGTTCTTAAACAATGGCTGGAATGGTGCTGGTCTTTCTACTGTACTTGCTGAGTCTGGCGGCACATTAGGTTTCAATAGTTCATCTGCAGATCTTCAAGCATTCTATGCAGGTAGCAACGCCTCTGATGGTGGAGCTATGCGTCTTGAAAAAATTACTCAAGCAGAGGTTATTGCAAACTACCTTAAGAATAACTTTCGAGGAATTCGTGTCGAAGACTGTGGTGTTGGCGGCTATGGCTTTATTACTCGTAACGTTTCTACTCAGAACATTGAATCAGGTATTTACTTAGCATCTGGTTCTACTCATTCTGGTTGCCAGAATGTAATTGTAAGCATGAACTCTTCATCTTACAACAGCAACAATGGCATTCTACTTATTGGTGGACTTAACAATAAGTTTAGTCAGAATGATGTTTCTGGTAACTGGAACGCAGGGTTCTATGCCTGGGCAGCAGCTAACACAACTCTACGTGATTGTGGCCTTTACGACAACAACCGTTCACAGTATAACGGAACTGGAGAAAACGGCGATGCAATGGCTTCAATTGCCATTGGAGACGTTTATGATAAGCTAGATGCAATTGTATCTGCAAACAACAATAGTTATCACTTTATTGCTGAAATTCTTGATACTCAAGTTCATTACACTGGGTTAGGTTCAAACACTAGTAAGGTTGGCTTTTACATTTCTGATACGATGAACAGTCTGCCTGATAATGACAAGAACATTATCAAGATTGATGACGTAGGTTTTATTGGTCAGGACTATGCTATTGATCTTAGTTCTGCAAATCTTAACAACCTTAGGCTTTCACTAGGCGATAACTCATACCAGTCAATTGGTGTTTCTGCTGTTAAGCCTCCTGCTGCTGGAATGTACTCAGAGCTTCCGTTTAGCAATCACGTTATGAGCGTTCCTTCTGTAAATGTTGAAGTAGATGTTCTTAAGCAAATGATTAGCCTTAAGGAATACGTTAACGGAAACGTAATCAACACTTACAAGGCTAACGAGCTTCAGTCTGTTGAAAACGCAAATGGCATTGACATTATTCAGCGAAACTCTAATAAGATTCAGCTTCGTGGCCTAACGCTAGGCAATGTATACGTAAATGGAGTTGCTGCTGGAAACTCTATTAACTCTATGTCTAACACTGTTAATGCTGCTTTTGAAATGGATCTAACTGAATACAAAGACTTCTTGGTTTCAGAAGTTGGAGTTAACGCAGGAGAAACTCTTCCTGCTCAAGCAGACAACTGGTACATTGCTTATGGCGCTCGTGCTAATGAGCAGATTGTTTCAGCTAACGTTGTTGCTGACGTTAAGGACGTTCAACCATTTTATAATGGCAATGCTCTTGAGAAGGGACATGAGTTTACATTTACACATGATGCAAATGGCAGCTATACCCTTGGAGTTTGGTCTGGTGCAGAATCAGCAACAACAGAAGCAAATGTATTTAGCTCTGCAAACTGGGAAGTAGGGTTTAGATTTGTAGGGATTGAGCATCGTTTTTCTGGCCCTGCCTCTACTGGTGTAGACCTTGCCGTTCGTTGGACCGCTGGCGACAGACCAAATGTAACCCAAAATGGTTATTACAATGTTGTCAACAATAGCACTGTGCTGGCAATTCGTTATGGTAACGATAACTATCTTTACTTGCTAGAGATTAATAACGGTGACGAGGTTATTGTAGCTCGTTCTAATACTACTCTTACTGGAGACACAGTTAGTATTTTCTTTGCTGGCGAAAACCAACCTAATGCTAAGTTCCCTGTAATGCAGGAGCGTACTGACAGGTGGACTATTGTACACGATTTCGATAGTTCAGAAGCTAGCGAGTGGTCAAATGGTTTGGAAACCGATAGTGTCATCAAGTCTAATATTGAAATTAGTCCTGGCGAAAAGGTTACCATGAACTTCAATTACTTTGGCAGAGCTGAAGTTATTGGGTTTGGTTACACTGGCGCAGCAACAGGTGTAAACAATGCTCACGATACTATTCAGAAGCAGTTGTTTTACAACACCCAAGAGGTTATCAAGGGCATTGAGTCAAGTGGTGACTGGACTTGGAATCTGAATGCATCAAACAGCTATGATCCCAATGGGGATCAGAGCGATGTTGGCTATGATAACAGTGGAAACCTAGGTCTTATTTCTTGGCGCTACAAGTCTGACAACACACTTGAAATGTGGCACGAGACAAACAATGAGCTTATGGCTACGCTTACAGCACCTCTAGACGGAAATCCTTTTAACGTTTACTTTGGCGCAGCAGAGGCAATGCCTATTGAGCGTATTCCAGTTCTAAACAAGTACGACCTTAACGCTGTTGAAAATGGTAGTAACGTTAGCACTTGGTATTACATTGAGTCCCCTGACGGTGTATTTACTTATCCTTTGTTTAACAATTCTGCCAATGCTCTAACAATTGATCTTCTAGAGGGTGGGTCTGGAAACAGTACAGGATTTTCATTCCCAGATGAACCAACTGGTGCAACCTGGTATGGTCCAAATACAAGCATGGTAACTAATGGTTCTTCTGCACCTGGTCATGGTGTCTTTGGAAATTCAACAAATGTAATCTGGAATGAGATCGCACAAAACGCAGACAGTACTGCTGTTCCAACAGCATTTTCTGACGCAACAATTAGCATTAATGAGCTTGCTTCTTTGAACTTCCAGATTCATCCAGCAGGTGCTACGTTCACTACAACTATTCAGTCAGGACCAGCTTGGATTAGCCAGGCTACTAGTAATGCTAACATTACTGGAACAGCTCCGGTTGTGTCTGGTGATAATGTTAATTTCCCTTCAGACAGTTACACTGTTACGGTTGTAAGGACTAACTCATATGGTTCTTCCACTGGCACTTTAACTGTTACGGTAACTAACCTTACTGCTCCTGCATCTTTACCTGGAACGCTTCATGCAGGAAGCGTTATAGCATCTTCTGCTACAAACTCTGCTGGTAAGATTTACCTTCAAGTTACTGGAGGACATGTCGTATACGACTTGCCATCTGCTTTAGAAGATGGTGATAAGATTGAGTGGTACCATCAAGATGGTAGTTACGGGTTTGGAATTGTATCTGCTGGTCAGGATAAGACCACAGATATTATTGATCAAACACAAGACAACTCAAGCCATTGGGATTTGCTAGCACCTATTACGGGTGCCCCAACTAACACTAATGGTCAGAACTTTGGCAACAACTATACACCTTCAATTGTAGTTGGCTTAGTTCCAATTGGATGGGACGACAATACCAACCCGCAGGTAATTCCAACTCGACCAGTTTATGCAGCTTCTGACATTTGGAAGCTGTACAATAATGCTGGCACAATTGAGTTGTCTCTAAATGGTGTTCTTTTCCGAAGCAGTGCAACTACTTACACTAATCCTGTAATTACATTTGCTATGCCTTCTCAGTCAGGTTCAGGTGGCGTTGTAGAGTTTGGAGAACTCCCTGGATTCACACACACCGCAAACGCAGCAACTGCTCCGACAGGCTTTACTCTTTTAAGCGGCACAATGGATACCTCTGATAAGCTAAATGGTGATGCTGCTGTCACCTTAGACAACTTTACTGTTTCTCCAGGTCAGCGTTTCATTGTTACAAAAGCATGGTGGAACACTAATGTACTACCATTTATTGATGGCAGTTCTGGAGAAGACAACAAGGTTTTCCTTGGTATTCCAAAGAATGCTGCTGACTTTACTCAAGTAGTTGAGCAAGATTTTTACGCAATGCATCGTGCTGAGAATCAAACTGCTAACTTGACAAAGATTACGCAGTACTATGCTGGTCCTTCACCTAGTGCAATGCACATTAATCGCAGTAGTGATACTGATATCCATTACAACATGGCTATTGAGTTCACTCGCGAAGGTGACATTGTTACTATGAGATCTCCTGACACGGATCCGTCTTTGACGACGGAGCCTGTCGGCGGGACATTTGGACAAACCCAGACCTGGACAGGAGCGCATAGCACCACTGGGACTAGTGCTCTTGGTATTGTGCTTGCTACAAAGGAAACTGAAACTAGAGCTAAGCTATCTGAGACAGGTATTTCTGTCATCACTGCTCCTAGCAAGGCTAACGAGTTTGATGTAACGGAGGACACTTTTAGCGCCCCGCTATTTAACGGTGATCCGGCTGGTGACATTACACTTGCGGCTGGCACAACCTACAAGTTCTGGCTCCACAGCGACAGCATTGAGTCTACAGACGCACTAGGGATTTGCCTTGTTAGTGACAACAGTGATTACACTACTGGAGTCACTGTCGTAGGAACTCCAGGTAGCTTTGGTTCTTACCTTGAGTTTGCAATTCCAAGCGATGTTCCACCAGTTAAGTTTAAGTGGACTTCAGGTGGTAGTGATTACTATGTAACACCTGTTGTTGCTGGTTCAACTTACTCTGCTAGTGTTACAGGTATTACATTAGAAGGTCCATCTGCTAACCAAACTGGTACTAACCTCTTTGATGCTAATGATCACGGTTGGTTGTCAATTGACGAACCACTTGGAGCAGGTCAAAGATTAGTATTGTCTGGTGCATTCCTTTCTGATGTTGCTGACGCAATGGCTGATGCGAGTATAATCAGTTTCGGTGTAAAGGATGGGAGCTGGGCAAACACTGTCGACACAGTCGTTCCTTCTGGATTCGAAGGCGGTATGCGCATCAGCATTTATAGAGTTAATGCTACTAATTTTCAGATGTATGGGTACAATGGCGATACATCTAGTAGCACAACGATCCTACCTGGTGCTACTCTTTCGAGCCCTTCAGCCTTCCTTAACTACAATGCATTTATAGAAGTCACAGCTTCTGGTAATAACATCCGTGTTGGATATGCTGCAACAAGTACTCATAGTGCAAACACAGTTGCTTACGCAGACTGGGGTTCAACCACCAAGATACAATCTGGTGATCAAGGCTACGGCATCAGCACTGTTGATGTTATGGCTCAGGGTTATGCAACATCAGGTACTGATACGACAGATGCAAATGACATTGATTGGACTGCTCTTTCTGAGATCAGTGTACCTGTACCATCTAGCATTCTTACAGATTGGGATAAAGCTGTTGATTTTAGTGGTGGCAACGAGCACTTGAAGCAAGTTGGTTCAAGTAGTAATGCTCGTCCTCTCAGGATGAATAATTCTTCAAATACAGTCTCAGCACACTCGACTGATGCCAGTAAAACCTCTGACGATTCTTTAGCTATGCCATGGGCTACTGTTATTGTATTCAAGTCGGATCGTCACACCTCAAACCAGCACATCTGGAACGAGGGTGAGGGCACAAGTACTGGAAATGATAACATCTTCTTGCGCCAAAGTGCTTCGGGAGCATTGATTTTCGCTTGGGGCCGAGAGGGTTCAGGTTACAATGAGTGTTCACTTGGTACGATTAACAGCTCTACTTGGTATGGTGTTTACATCGCCCATAAGGGGCAAAGATACAGTGGTGGCAACGCTAATGCAACTAATCTAGCTGCTGCGTTCGACATCCGAATCATGAGCAGTTCTGACTCATTCAGTTCTGTAGGCAGTAACCTTTCTACGTCTTCAAACTGGAATAGCACTGGCGCACGTATGGACAGGAGTATTACAGGTGACTTTACTATTGGTGGTCGCGGGTCTAACCGCAACTTCCACGGTAAAATCGGTAGCATGGTTGTCACTACATTAAGACTTGGTGTAGCTATGCCTACTGATGCTGAGGTTAAACTTATGATAACTGACCCAAGAAAGTGGGAAGATGATTATAGGATTGGTCAAACTGTAAGACGTAGTCAAGGTTCTAGTGATGTGACTTATGCAAATAGTAGTGTAAATAACGGTCACGGTACTACTCAAATCTGGTTAATGGGAGATAGTTATATTGATTCTTATGCTAATGGCATTAGGAATGATGTATATCATGCAGACCAGAACTACGGAAAGCTACAATTTAACAGTATGTCCAATAATGATATTGAAACTGTAAGCATTCCTGGTCTTACTTAATAACTAAAGGTATAATGGAGGGGTCCAATCCCCCTCCATTTGCCTCTTACTAAAAAGGATACTTTCTATGCCAGGTCCTATTGATCTTGATTTTGGTGCCGAGGAAACGGCAGCTGGAGATTCTACTGTAACGCCACCTGCTCTAACTGAAGAGCATGTTGCTTATAACGGAAGCTTGTCCGCAAAAACTTTTGGTGCGTTTACAGATAGTGATGCGATTATCGCCTCATATAGTGCGTCGATTGAAACAAACCTAGGCACAGCTTCACTTGGTGGAAGTGGTCTAGGCCCTTACTCTGTTAGTGGTGCTACCAGTGGAGAGTCAGGCGCTATTACTTTGAATGCTCTTGATGCAAGTGCAAATGTAGTTGCTAGTGCAGTTCACCTTATTTCTGTTGGCGCTGAACCAGGCTACACAAAGTGGAAACAACTTCTAGCTGCAGATGCTACTGCAGGTTCTGACCCTAATACGCTTGCAACAAGCTTTAGTGCATCAGGTGACTACAATGCTTTTGTTGGCGCAACACATGGTACTGCTAATGCTCCACAGCAGTTTGCTCAATATGAGTGGTCTTTTGTAGACCCCGATACGAATGCTGCTATTGATTGGGAAAATGGTGATTTTTCTGGTATTGAGATCTGGATTCAAAATGATGGTGTGGCTTACCCAGATTCAGCAGGTAAGGCAGCAATCTACGGCATTGAAGAAACTTCTAATGCTGCACATGGTGTAATTGGGGGCACTTACTTTGATACCGCAAGGCGCATTGCAGCAGGCAACCCGACAACAGTAGTTGGAATCAACTACTTCACAGTTGGCGCCGATCCAGTATTCCTTATTCAGGGAAGAATGATTACTATGAATGGCATTGACCAGGTACAGGTTATGGATATTCATGCAGTTCAGTTTGATAACGGAACTGATCAAGAGTATCTACGTGCTACTCAGTCTGCAGCTAACCAAGCTCATGCTGCTAACCCTACATACAAGATGAAGGGTTACTTTTCTGGCAACAGTAATACAAAAGCGTATTACCGTCTTGTTAAGAAAGTAGTTATTCCTACTCCTTAAATAAGATAAGGCAGGGGGCCTAAAAGCCCCCTGCCCTTTTGTTAGTGATGATCGTGGTTACATCCTTCGTGATGCTCATGACCATGATCGCAATGCACATGTGTTTCGGAAGAGCACATGTGTCTTTTAATTTTAAGCTTAGTAACTTCGTCTAGAATCATTGGTGTTGCTGCGCGACCATAATTCAACCACCGGCTAAAAAGTAGCCCGTATCGAATAGGATCGACTTCAGTAATACCAAGAGCCCAACAAATGAGGCTACCAGCGCCAGATCCACGACCTGGTCCAACGAGAGCGTTACGCTTTTCTTTGGCGTTATCAATGTAGTCCTGTACAATAAGAGAGTAATGGGAGAATCCCATCTTCTTAATTACAATAAACTCTTCATAGAAACGGTCAATGTATTTCTGCGGTGGACGCTTTCCGTTAAATCTATTTTGCAGACCCATCTTTCCACGATACTCTAGCTCGCTCCAAGATGTTTCCCCGTCAGGAATAGTCGGACACTTAGGATAGCGATTCTTTCGATCGCTAAAGTAATTGTCTTCAACCATGTCCGCAAAATGCTTAGTGTTGATAATAGCTTCATAGGGAATACCGTACTTCTGTGCTTCACGCCACATCCAATCATGGTGTGCCATGTGAACATCGATGTCGCCAAAAGAAAAACGAGTCTTCTTCTTAACGCCACCTTCTTCAGCAGTACGCTCTGGATCCCAAGGCGGATCAGACATAAGAGCATTAGTAGACATACAAAGAGTCTGCTCATGCATTAGCTTATGATTCTCTTCTGTGTAATGACAGTCAGCAGTCAAAATCATAGGAAGGCTATGCCTCTTGGCAATAGCCATTAGCCCCTTGTTTACCTGCTGCTGAAGACCATCATGTAGCTGTAGCTCAATAAAGAACCTGTCCTTAAAGATCTCTGCATGGTGAAGGATAAGACGTTCTGCCTCATCCTGTCGACCCCATGCAATAAGCTTACTAGTCCTAGAACCTAGACATGCACTGGTAGCCATAATGCCTTCAGAACACTCTTGTAAGAGTGCTGTGTCGGCGCGCGGCTTGTAGTACATCCCATCTGTATAAGCCTTTGTAGATAGCTTAATAAGGTTCTTAAGACCAGTATTGTTCATAGCATTTAGAACAACATGATAGTACTTCTGATCATCCTCGTCCTTCTCACGAGCGCTCTTATCATTTACCGTGTAGTAAGCTTCAATACCAATAATAGGCTTGATGCC
>UEXM01000539.1_pt1 | contig 39504 bp, 41 predicted proteins | sample 1796661 | NCBI WGS metagenome assembly UEXM01 (sample SAMEA4772469, study PRJEB27181) | metagenome | reverse complement strand
ACGTAATACAGAAGAAGAGAGATTGCTTGGTGTGTCGCTAACAGGTATCATGGACAACCCATTGATGACCTCAGTCAACGCTAACTTGGAGAAACTATTAGATGACTTACGAACTGTCGCTGTGGGCATTAACGATGAATATGCTTCTCTGCTTGGTATACCTCAGTCTGCTGCTATTACCTGCGTCAAACCTTCGGGTACTGTCTCGCAGTTGGTGGACAGTGCCAGTGGTATACATGCTCGTCACTCTCCATATTACATCCGTACTGTACGAGGTGATAATAAAGATCCCCTTACACAGTTTATGATAGACAATGGTGTACCTAATGAGCCATGTGTATTTAAGAGCGACAGCACAACCGTGTTCAGCTTCCCTGTACAAGCACCAGAGAGAGCAACGACACGTAACGACATGACTGCTATTGAACAGCTAGAGACTTGGCTTACTTACCAACGCCATTGGTGTGAGCATAAGCCCTCAGTTACAATATCAGTACGTGATGATGAATGGCTTGAGGTAGGAGCCTTTGTCTACAAACACTTTGACGAAATGTCAGGTGTATCTTTTCTACCACACTCAGACCATACCTATCAGCAAGCTCCATATCAAGATTGCAGCAAGGAAGAGTACAAAGAATTACTCAAGACCATGCCGAAAAAGATTGACTGGACTAAGCTTTCAGAGTATGAACAAGAAGACAACACGAAGTCGAGTCAAACTTTTGCTTGCTCTGGTGACGTGTGTGAAATAGTAGATATAACATAAGGAAGATAATATGGAAGTAGTAGCAACAGCAATAATAGTTTTCTTTGCGACATTCAGTGTAACAGAGAAGTATCTTGAACCTTGGGTCAACGATAAAGTTGAACAGTATTACGAAGCAAAGGAATAGTATATGGCTTGGGTATTAGTAGCACTCTTTATATTTAATAAAGAGCCAATGATTATGAGTGATAATATTTTATATGAGAGTATAGAAAAATGTAACGTGGCTGCGACTGAACGTAGCAAAGTATTGGAGGCTACTAGACCTGAGTATATGTGGGAAGCAAAATACTGGGTATGGTGTACTCAAATACCACAGGAGGTATAGAATGACTTTATTAAAAGACTTAGAAATAAATCCTAGAACAGGTAAACGTAAATACTCTGACCCTAATAATAGTTCTGAAATACAGAAGGAACGTAATCAAAGAAGTAATCCTAGAAACAACGCTAAGAATATATATAAAGATGGTAAGTATCTACCAAGGGGTCACCCACTTTATAATATTTTAAAACCTGGAAACTACAAAAACATTGATGGATTACTTAATGTTACGTCAGAGTCTTCATCTACTACGGAAGGTTCTATCTATGCAATAACTAATAAAGCTTTTAACGAAGATGGCTTTATTTGGATAAAGATAGGAATGGCAGAGAACCCCCACAAGAGACTGTCACAGTTTAATACTGGTGATCCTTATAGATCTTATGAGTTAATACACCACGTAAATGTTTCTCATATGCGTAAATACGAAGCTGCTGCTCACGAAAAAGCAAAACTTGTGGCTAAAGAAACCAACGCAGAGTGGTTTAAGATAGACAAAGATACTGCTAAAAATATATTAGACAGTCTACCTAAAAAACTAGTAGCAAAACAAGAGCAGAAACAATCTGCCACACAGGATCTATTTACTTATGCAGAAGCTAGAGCGTGAAGCTACAGATTATATAGAGTCTAAACGTGAGAAGTTTAAGAAGGACTTGAGAGAAGCTATACAAGTAGTAGATAGTTTCTTGTTAGATAATCTTGATGACAATGACCAACGCAAGAAGGCTAGAGATAAACTTCTTGAGTGTAAGATGTGGGCAGGACATAGCTACATAACCAAATGAAAAGGGCCGCTAAATGCGGCCCCTTCTTTTAGATGTCTGCTGCTTCCTCATATATGTCTTCCAGATAATCTACGTATTCCATAAATATATCTAGCTCAGTATAGTCTAGGTCTTCTAGTGTTGCCTCTATTCCATACTGCTCTTTCATAAGCTTTAGAGCCTCTCTCCTTATTTCTTTAGTACCTTTTCTACTTGCTTTAGCTGCTAACCTTAGTCTCTCAGGTTCGCCTCCCAAGTAACCACTTTCCATTTCATCACGTATATACTTCTTAGTATCTGATAGTACAGTCTTCAGCATCTTACGTCTTCCAGCAAGCCCTGCTTGTTTAAACTCAGGTGTCTCTATTAGTATACTAGTCTGCTGCTCTAAGATAGGAGCTATAAAACCATTGAATGCTTTATCATAGGCAGGTATCTTAGTTCTTTCTGATGCAGTCCAAGGAAACATCTCAGACATAGAGTATGCTTTTTCTGTAGCTGTACGTCCTCGTTTAACAGTTATACCAAAGATCCTAGCAAAAGGATTAGCGTCATACACATCACCCTCTCTTGATGCTACCTGCAAATCTTCGCCTGTTATAGAGTCTGTCTTATCAATGAATGCTTCTAATATATTATCAATGTATTTAGTAGAAGTCTGTGTAAAGACATTTGCACCATCAGCTTGACGTACATCTTTAGCACTATCCGTACCCATAGCAAAGCCTATAGTTTTATTTACTGCGTCTAGTGGTCTAGTAAAACCTGCTGCAAAGTTACCTGTTACTTTATATAGAGCGTCAATAGAAGCACCACGAGATGCACCATCAGCATTAATAAAAGTATCTAGTAGATTGTTTATGTCATTACCAAACTGTGCATCACGAGCAAGCTGACCTACACCTATTTGAGTACCCATCTCTTGTAGTAACTCTCTTGGTACTTCCTCACCATTACGCTTCATGTTAAGTATACGTCCTGCTGCTAGAAATACTGAGAAGGGGAATGTATTCTTTGCATCAACAATAGTACCACCGCCTACGTCTACGTCATAAACACCAAGACCTTTCTCACGTCTTTCTGTGTCGTATTGCATAGACAAAGCAAGGGCTGCAGTACCCACAGTTGCACGAGCAAAAATCTCACCTTCCGTAACATCTGTTCCTTCTCTTCTAAAAGTTCTACTTGCAAACTTAACGAATGCTTCTGGGTATGCAAGGAAGGACCATTGATAGCTAGTAGCCACAACGTTATTAAAGAACCTACCAAATGGTAAGATAGTACCTAGCACAGGTGTGTTAGATATTGTTTCTACAAACTTGGCTGTGGTTCTTAGTAGCTCTGGTGTTCCCTTAGTTGTGTAGTCCTTGGCAAACACAGACTTCAATGTACCATCAAGCGCACCCTGCAAAGCTACTTCATCAATTATATTCTCTTCCATTTGCATAGCTTTTTTTAATGTAATACCTTTCTCTAAACGTAGATACTTGTCAAGCTCTGTCATAAACATCTGAGACTTAGTGAAGCTATCCTGTATACGCACACCAGTAACTTTACTTGCAGCATTAGCCATAGCTTCTACGTTTCTGAACACTGGGTTAGCAGGGTCTATACCATAGCGATCTGCATTAGCTTCTATACCACCTGCCATAGTTTCAAACAAAGTCTTTTTTACATCTTCATTATCATCTAGGAACTTCATGTATGTGTCGTGCGTAGTATAAGGATCAAGAAGGTTACGCATTTTTTGAGCTTGTATATGTCGTAATGCTGCAGCCTGTCTAAATGATTCTGCTGCACCTTGTCTGTTTACTGCTAACTGTCCTAGTCCTTTTGTCATTAGTGCTGTAGAGTTAAACAAGTCAGCCATAGTTTGACCTACGTAGAACTGTGCAAAACCTGCAACGTTGATTGCTGTGGTAGCAGGAGATGAAACAAGTAGACGTTTCCATACAGACTGACCATAACGAAACTTATCAGACTTCTCAGCATTACGTAACTCTTTACCTATAGCTTCTTTAGCTTCTACTTCATCAAGTGTTCTAGTAAGTTTATCACTAGATGCAATAATACCTGCGTCTAATGTCTTACGAACCTGAGACATAACGTTAAGAGTTTTACCTGCTTCATTTATTCTTTTAGCTATTAAGTCTCCTATAGCAGTCCTGTCTTCAGTTAGCTCACCTATCTGTATGCCTGTATACTTCTGCATCTCTTTGTTGATACGAGCAAGTTCTTCATCTGGTAAGAACCTAGCTACGTTTGTCATCACATCAGAGATATGCTTTTCGCGTCCTATCTTGTAACCTGAATCTTTAAATACTTTAGCTAGGCCACTCTTATTATCAGAACCTAACATAATATTTTTAATTAGTTCTGCTGGCATAGAATCTGCTGTGAAATCTCCACCACGTTCTACCTTGGCATTCCAAGCTTCTATCTCTTTAAGCATTACACCACTAGCTTCTTTAGCTTGTTTGCCTGTAAAGATAGGAGACATTTCTTTAATAACATTATTAGAAAGTTTTTCTAGTGGATCACCTGTGTCATCAAAACCTGATGCACCACGAAACTTACCAAAGCCTAGCTGTGCAGCACCTGCCACACCACCAAGTAAGGATGAAAAGCCTGTCTGTAAAGCACTATATTCTTCCTGCGCTCCTGCTGCCATCATAGTCTTTTGTGCCATTACGTCTTGTAACACAGCAGCCCCAGCATCTAATACTATAGTTTGTTTTAACGCACTTTTACCTGATAGTATTTCTTTACCTTTTATTGTTAGTTTAATTCCAGGACCAGATGCAAGTAAATCTCTCTGTTTCTTTTCCATAGCTTCTCTAGCTAGTACTCTGCGTCCTTCTGAAGCCACACGTTCTGATACCTCTCCTGCTAATCTACCACCCTGCTTTGTGGTATAGCCTTGATGTATTGCTCTACGTGCCGCTTCTATACCTGCACGTTCTGCTGCTTCTTTTGCTGCTGCTTTTGTAGCACCACTCTGTAATGCTTCTTTACCTGCTTGACGTACTGCAGCAGTTACTACTTTTTTACCTGTTAAGGATACACCAGCAGCACCCATACGTCCTATGCCACCTGTGATCAAACCTAAATAGTTTGTAGGGTCCGTAGCTGCAGCAAATACGTAGTCTTTTATACCACCAACTGCACCCATAACACCATCATTGACAAACACATTACCTAGTTGATCATATATCTCATATGCTTTTCTAGCTTTCTCTTTGCGTACATCATCTGCTTTACCTATGAAGCGAACCTCACCTGCAGTCGATACAGTGTTAGCATTGAAGTAACGCATATGATCAACGAAATCTTCTACAACTTCATCTGCACTTAAATCTGCGTAGTCAACACCCTTACGCTCTACCATGTAGTCACGAATAGGGTTTAAGAATTGATACTTCTTTAGGTCATCTTTTTTAAGGGTAGCATTTGAATCAAGAATAAAATCATCATCATCATCTATTATTTCTTCAGGAGTAACTTTATTATCAAAGCCTGTTTCCTGATCCCACTTTAGTAACTCATAGTAGTCCATTATTATTCACCTACATATTAGGATTGGTTGGCCCCAAGGAATCTTTTTCTTCTTGTATTTCTTCTTTAAAGTCACGTTGATAACGCTCTAGTATTCTTTGGGTTATTTTTTTAGCCTTGCTATCCCCTTCCTTATACTCAGTTATTTCAATAGAAGGTTTATACGGCATTGTAAATGCTGCATCATCCATAGTTGAAAGTTGGTTTCCTGTAACTGTGTACGTTCCTTTACCTTTTATTTTTATCTTATATTCTTTGTCTGGATCTAGGTTACGTTTGATGTTTAAGTTACGTAGAGGTTTCTCTAACATCTCATCTATATCATCTTTGAAGTCAAAACCTACAATACCTAATCTTGATTCAGGTAAACCATTATCTTTTCTTTCTTTACGAGACATGTTATCCCACTGCTCACGTGTGAACTCAGCCGTGTATCCTTGTATAAGTTGTCCAGACAGTGCTTGCTCTACTATAGCCTTACCTTCATCTGTCAAAGGTGAAGCAGCTTCTGTTGAATCGTCTGCTTCAGGGTCTGGTTTTCTGAGAGTTTGTTCAACCTTAATAGGTTTCTCTAGATTTACCTCTGATGAAGTTGTTGAAGAAGTAGTGCTAGTATCTTGATCACTATCTTCCTGAGTATCTGGAACTTGATCATACATATCTAATAATTCGTTTAAATATCCTGTACCCATAGCAGCTTCTATCTGATTTCTTACAAGCCTATTATCAAAGAAGCCACCTTTGTAATAAGTTTCTGCATATTGATCTATTAACATTTTAGCTGCATTAGTTTTTAGAAAATCACGAGCATTCTTGGCTGCTTTATCTCTGGCTTCTTTAAGCTCAGATGTACTCATTGAAGAGTTACCTGCTGTTCGTACTTTACCTTTTATGTAAGCTTCAGCCTCATCTCCCTCTACAGCATCTGACAAGGTTTTACTTAACGTTTTACTAAATGTTAAAGATTTATCTGATGTAAAGTAATCTACTTCAGTGAACGTCATAGTAGCATCGTCAATCAATGATCTATACTCAGACTGACGTGAGAGTGCATTTATATCAGCTACAGATAAACCTCCTCCAAAGTCTGTATCTGAAAGTCTTTTTTCTGCACGTTGTTTAGCATCATAACCAAACATACTGGCAAGCATACTGGCTTCTTTAGTATCAGGTTTAGTTGTTGTTGTAAGAGGTTGTACGCCATAGGTACGTTTAGCAAACTCTTCTAAGGGCATATCTACTAACTCTTGATTTACTGTAGCTAGGTTTGGCATGTTTATAAGAGCATCAACGTCATCTACACCCAGAGTTTTAATGCCTTGGGTATTAGCTGCAGCCTGTAGTTTACTGTAGAGATCAGCTATTCCTGATATACCAGATGACATAGCTGTTCTAACTTGTGCAGGTGATGCTCCTAAAGCTCTTGCTTGTTTGCCTAGACCTGCGGCTTTTCTTGCTTTCAAGTCTCGTTGTTGTATGAGTTGTCCATTACGTTCAGCAGCAGCCTTTTGTTCTTTCTCATATGTTTTAGCTTCTGTCTGTCTATCTTCAATATCCTCAGTTACTTCTGTGAGGAAATCAGCAGCAAACATTTTCCAATCTAATCCCATTATATTAACCCTTTGCCATTAAGCCTTGTGGCTTTTCTTCTGGTGTGTCACCTACTTCAGCTTCTTCTGTCTCATCTACTATTTCTTGTAGTAGTTGCTTTCCGGGATCTGCAGCATCTGGTTCATCTTCTAAATACTTTGCAGCTAACATTTGAAAGCGCCTCATTTCTGAAGCTTCTGCTTCTGCCTGTGGATCTGTACCATCATCGTCTACATCAATACCCATAGACTGTATGGCTTGCTTTAAGAACTCATGTATGATTGGAGCTACAAGTAAGCTGTTGTCTACTGTGTGTAGTCCTCTCATCTGACCTGATGTTGTGATGCTCTGTACAATAGGCTTTAGAGGTGAGCCTACCTGACACATTGCAGCTAGATCATCTAGTACTTCTTGATTAGCCAAACTATTTATGTAGTACTTTGTAACTTCTTCAATGGTGTCCATCTCAGGAGGTTGCTCCCAAGGGTTATTCTTAGGTTCATCTGTTAAAGACTCACCTGGAACTGGTCTGTCGAATGGTCCTGCTATTGCCATGTTATTATCCTATTTAGTAAATCCTGCTCCAAAGTATAAGCCTACGATAGCTGATACGATGTGTGTATCTAGTGGTGTGATAACGAAACCTCGTGCAGCTTGCCATTGTACTGTACCGTCACCACCAAATAGCCAGTTAAATAAACCACCATGTACTTCTGTGTAACCTACGATAACGCTTACGTCAGGATACCACACAGCTACCATCTTTGGCAAGACAATAATAGCAAAGACTGCAGATAAAGCTATGATCCTACGTGTCCATGCAAAGTGTATATCTTTACTGCCATGCTCTCTGGCTTCGTTGACTGCACCTATTAAAGCCTTTTGTTGTTCAGCTTTATTCTTAGCATTCTGTCCTATTAAAGACATAACTCCACCTAGTACGGTAGAGAAAAGCATTGTTATAAGTTCTAGTGGTAGTCCGAACATTACTGAGGTACTCCTGACCTAACAGTAGCTTCTGGTAATTCATCTTCGACTTCAGATTGCTTATCTATTATTCCTGAGTAATACAACTCTTTAGCTACACGGTTATCCATTGCTTCATCTTTGACTTTTTTAATAGTTCCGTCTGCTTGCTTTACATCTCTTGTTCTTCTCATCTCTGTGGCAAAAGCTTTAGGATCTTCTGCAATAGCTGCGTCTAAAACTCTATCCCAATCATCTCCTGCCAAACCCCCACCTACGTTAAAGGCTAACGAAGATAATGCATTTTGATATTTAAAGTCTAACTGATCCCAAGAAGAACCTTTTGTTTCTAACTTACTATCCCAACCGTTTTGAACAGTACGTGCTAGGTTTGTTTCTACTTCAAAGTCTTTTTTAAGTATTTCTCTTTTCTGTACTTCAGTCAAAGGTATGTATGTACCATCTTCATTTTTAAACTTTATACCGTGAATCATACCAGAATCTTTTTCAGATTGTTTTAGCTTATGACCATACCCAACGTCTAAATCATCCGCATCAGCACCTTCGTCATTAGTTTGCACAGGTGTATCACCATGATCAGTTTCACCATGTGTACCTATATCATCATAAAACTTATTTGTTAAGTCTTTCTTTGCAGCAGTTACAGCATCTACAGGTTGAGGTCTAGGTGGTGACATCAAACCTAAATCTTTTAAAGGACCATCATCATAACCCCCCACTACAGGATCAAGCTCAGTGACAGTAACCTCTGGTATATCAGAAGTAGTAGACATCAAGCCTTGTTGAGTCTGTGGGTTATTCAATTCAGATGTATCTTCTGGTGGAAACTCTCTTTGATCCATAGGTACACCTGACTGATAGAACTCTGCATCAGGATCTATACTATTAACAAAGTCTTTTACTTTTTGCATATCTTTAGACTCAGGTATAATAAGAGTTTCGTCTGTGTATATTCTATCCTTATCTTTTATACCATTAACCTTAACAAGATCTGCTACAGTAATACCTTCTCGTAGAGCAATAGATGATAGCGTGTCATTCTTTTTTATCTTATACTCTTTAGAGTCTGGAGCTATAACATCTTTTAGAAATCTTTCAACAGCACTTTTAGTTTTGTTTACCTCTAAGTTCTTGTTAGCACTAGCTGCTGGAACCTCATCGTAACGACTACCTGCCTCTGTTGAGTATTGGTAGTAACCTTTGTCTTTACTCCTATCAAGCATTGTATCAATATCTCCTACTATTTCTGCAGAAGATCTCATAGGATTAGGGTTCTCATATCCAACTGGTATAACGCTTGCTAAAAACCTATCAGCACTATATACAGCAACTGGGTCTGGGTCTACTGGTTCATCGTTTTGAGATGTTCCACCAGCAAAGTTAAACGATGACTTTACTTTTTTCATTAGTGTATCTATAAAAGTATCCTGTGATGATGAGTCATCATTATCGTTACCAGTATTTGGATTAGAACCTAAACCTGGACCTTTATATCCCGGATCATCTATAGAACCACCACCTACTGGGTCATAACCTCCAGTGTTTCTATTAGGTGGCTTTGGTTTTGACTTCTTTGGTGGCTTGTAAGTGTCATATATACTACCACGACCGGGTTCAAAAGTCATACTATTTCTAGATGATTTTGGTTTTGACTTGCTTGGCGGTTTGTAACTGCTATATATACTACCACGACCCGCTTCAAATGTTTGTCTAGGATTGTATGTCATTCTATTTATATCCTACCTATGTGAAGTTCTTTAGAAATATTTTATCTACTGCTGCTGCTCCTATAGTAGCTAAGAACTTAGAGCCAGCTTTGGATAAGAAGCTACCACCTTCAGCAGCTTTATTAGCAGTAATATTAGCTATCATAACGTTTGAATCTCTTTCTGCTGCGTTATCTGCTGACTTCCAAGCCCAAGCTAACATGTCACGTTCACGCTGTACTACTGAATTGTATGCAGCCATAGTTAAGTTATTAGCGGCAAGTGCAGCATCACGATTAGATTGATTTATAGCAGCGTTACTTGCTGTAGTTACAGACTGCGCCCACTGAGCGTTTGCCTGTGCAACAACTAAGTGGTTCTTAGCATTAAACTCATCACGTGCATTACCTTGTTGAGCGTTAAATCTAGACTGTGCATTAGACTCACCTGCATTGAAACGATCCATAGCACTCTTTTGTTCTACGTTAAAACGAGAAACATCTGTGCTAAGATTAGCCATAAACTGATCTGTTTGCATCTGGGAAGTAGCATTAAACTGTCTAGCTGCATTCTCTGAAGAAGCATCACTTAGTAGAGCCGAAACTCTTTGTTGTGCTTTAAACAAGGATGTCTGCTGATCGTTGTCTAAGTTAGCCATATCCATTTCTAAGAAAGATTGAGCATTTACAACTTGAGCCTGTTGTCTACTATTTAGATTAGTCATGTCCATCTGCGACATTGCTGCAGCATCTGATAATACTTTGGCACTTCTAGCATCTAGGTTAGCTAGGTTAACTGTGTTAGCCATACGAGCATTCTCTAGAGCAACTTGCTGTTCAGCAGTAAAGTTTAAGTTTGCTACTTCAGAAATCCTAGCTGCATTCCTTACTTTAGTTTGGAAGTTCTGATCAAACTCCATACCCAAAAACTTAGCTCGTTGCTCTGCTTTAGCCATAGCCATCTGTTGCTTATTAGCTGCATCCATCTGAGCTATAGGTAATGCTGCTTCCATAGCTGCCTGTACTGTAGCCATACCTGCTATAGATGATGCCCCTAATCCACGTGCAGCCATATTTGCTGTAGCTGTTCTCATAGCTCCTGCAGCCCAAGAAGGTGTATTACCACCCTCAAAGTCTTTCATCAAGCCAGATAATTCATCTCTTACTGTAGCAGCTTCTGATTTTTGTAGTACACTTTCTGCTTGGTTCATGTCTACAGCAGATCCAGAAACTAACTGATTAGGTGTAGCCTGTAGTGCAGAAGGTGCTTGTACCTGTGCTGCTTGAGCCTGTGCTTGCTGTAGTTGTAATGCTGCTAACTGAGTAGGATCTCCTTGTGCAGGATCTACAACAGAGTCAGGGCCAACCTGTCCTTGTGCGCCCTGTAGTCCTGATAAAGCTTGTGTTACACTTGGAGCAGCACCTGCAGCTTGCATCTGTGGTGCTGTTAATGTAGTAGGTTGTGCTACCGTACCAACAGGACCAGCCTGTGAAGTACCTGCTAGGTTTACTGGACCTGCCTGTCCTGTGTTGGTTGCTATATTTGTGCCTGTTCCTGTACTAGCTACAACACCAGCTTTGGTTGCTACCTTAGTAGGGTCAGATGTTATTGCACCAGTCATCTTACTACCAGCAGAATCTTTCTTAGTAGAGTCTACTACTACGCCGTTTGTAGCACCGTTAGTAGGGTTTGGGTTTCCAGATGTAGCAGAAGATAGACCCAAGGTAGCCTGTCTTGACTGGTTTAATGCTGCTTGTTTACGTGCTTCTTCCACTGGTCCTGTATAAGAAGCTGAACCTGAAGCATCACGTGCTTGTGTGTATGCAACATGTTGTGCGGCAGCGCTATTTGCACCATGCGCTCTAGCTGCCACCGCTGCAGGAGTGTTACTACCAATGTCTCTTCCAAAAATATCTTTACCCCCAGCAGCTTTGATAGGCTTACCCTCAACCATCTGCCTAGCTGCCATAGTATACTTACCCATCTGTGTTGCTGCTGCAGGGTTAGCTGCTAAGAATAAGTTAATAGATTTTGTATCTGTTGGACCGTCATAACCCAGCGCTGGGAGTATCTTCTTTTCAAATGTTTCAGGCTTAAACCCTGCAAATCTTTTAGCCATATTATTATTTCCCTATTTGCATCCAAAGTGATGCGGCAATGAATGTTATTACTGCTACAGTTGACATCTTGACCATAGTTGACCACACACCTTTACGTGTGTCACGCCATGCCTCTAGTAGGTTACGCATTTCTGTTATGTCTTTACGAGCATCATCATCATGCAAGCCTACCTCACGTAATGCCATCTTAGCACCACGCTTTGCTGCACGATCTAGCATAGCTTCTAGTTCTTCTGGAGTAATATTAGACATATGTTTTACTGGGTGTTTTGTAAAGAGTTGCCACTTGGTATAAGCAGCAACTCTTGGGTAGAATTATTCTTCTACGATTTCAGCTTCTTCTACTTCGCTTTCTACAGACGCTGCAAGCATATTAACAAATGCATCACGTCCTACTCTTAGCTGATCCATGTTAAATGCAGAGCTTGCTAGTTTACGATTTAGATCTGCAAGATGGTTGACCATTGTTTTTTGATCATCAGTTAAGTCTTCAACGAAGTATTCTTTGTCGTTGATAGTGATGGGGGTTTTTTCGTTTTTACCCATTACGTATCTCCTTTTCTAGAGTTTAAAGTTATGCACTTATGTGCTTGGTTAACATAACAGACTTATTTAAAATCTGCAATAGCTTTATCTACAGCAGTCATACTTTCTGAAGTCCAATAAGTCTTGGCTTTCATTATTTCTAAATGATCTACGTTACGTTTTTTGATTGCAGTCCACTCGTCTGCAGCCATGTCAGCAGGTTTCCCTGCGTTTAACAGATCAACAGAGTGACCCATTGCTGTGTAGTGTGCTGCGATATCGTCAGCGCTTGGTGTATCAGTCATTTCTTTCTCCTTTTCTGACTAATTACTAGGATTCTAAGGCAGTTACTCGTGCCGTTAATGCATCATTCTTTGCTGATAACTCTTGTACTGCTTTGATTAAATGCCAAGTAAGGTTATCAGTGTTTAATGAAAGTACGCCTGTATCTTGTTCTGTAACACACTTAGGTAATACGGCTTGTATCTCTTGAGCTATCGCTCCAACTTGTACGCCAGAAGATTCAATAATATCAGTTTCTACTAATCCATCAGATTCTATTTCTGATAAATCATCTTTAGTTTTGTACTCAAAGTTTCTAACTTTTAACTGGTTAATCTCAGCAAGACCTATAGGGCTATCTACTATGTTTTTCTTTAACCTTCGGTCTGAAGTTTGTGACCAAGTAGAAGAGTTATTTCCTTGATAAACACCACTTGTAGGATTAATAAATCCAGTATTACTACCTTTACCTGTTGCGTTATGTCCTATAATTACAGTTCCCGTATTTGTTGCGGCGGAAACACCAGTGTACGCACCAATTAACGTATTACCACCACCCGTACTAAGAGAAGTAGGACCATTGCCAGAATATGCTGACGCATAACCAATACAAGTATTTTGAGCGTTTGAATTATATCCTGCTACATGACCTATATATGTACCACCAGTTGCAGTAGTATGACCCCTACCAGCAGAACTACCAAAAGCAACACTATAACTTGCTGTTGTCGCTCCACCCAAAGCGTCATAGCCCATTGCAGTGTTCGATGGACCTGTGGTCAATAAACCCAAAGCTAAGTTTCCTACAGCACTGTTATAAGATGTTGTAGTACTATTCTGCATTGCAGTATAGCCCACTGCAACATTAAGAGATCCAGTTGTGTTACTCCTTAAAGATACATTACCTACAGCAGTGTTATGACCGCCTGTAGTATTATTCTGTAATGAAGCACCAGCAGCGTCAGTTGCACCACCAACAGCAACGTTATTAATTCCAGTAGTATTTGATTGCAGGACAGAAGCACCAACCGCTGTTATTTTACCTGTAGTGTTTGCAGCACCTGCATTCCAACCAACTGCAGTGTTATAAGCATACACATTTGTTGTGTAATTAGAATTCAATAATGCATTATAACCAACTGCTGTTTGGAAAAATGCTGATACGCTTGATTTTAATGCCTCTCTACCAATCGCCACATTTTGACCGCCAGTAGTGTTTGCATAAAGGGCTGAATCTCCATTTACCGTATTATGAGCGCCTGTTGTATTGGATACTAGTGCCTCAAAACCTATAGCAGTGTTAGTGCCACCACTAATATTACTTGCCATAGCACCTTTACCTATCGCAGTATTTGGGCCACCAGTTGTATTAGCTTGTAATGTGTTAGCTCCAATGGCTACGTTATTAGTTGCGCTAATGTTTGCAGTTAATGCTTCTGCACCAATAGCTGTGTTATTAGCACCAGACGTATTTACATATAAACTATTTCTACCTACAGCAGTATTGCTTGAACCTGTTAAAGTTGCACCGCCACCAGAAAAAGCACCTATTAAAGTATTGCTGACACCTGTTGTAAGACCTGTTCCAGCATCAATCCCCACCGCTACGTTATAAGCTTCTGCTCCTGCGTTCTGAGTTTTTAATGAACGATAACCTATAGCTGTAGTGTTACCATTACCATCTTCAGTTTTTAATGCTTCAAATCCAACAGCTACATTGTTAGCACCAGTGCTTATTGCAAGCCCAGCATCTTTACCAATAGCCACATTGCTTGCGCCAGTTGTTGCAGCAGCTAAAGCACTAGCACCAACGCCAGTATTATCATGACCTGTCATAACAGCACTACCAGCACCATAACCAACTAATGTTGTGTCATCAGTAGTTGTTGCAGCATCACCTGCTAACGCACCGACTATAGTATTTCTAACGCCTGTTGCAACTGCAGCACCTGCTTGGTAGCCAACTGCTGTGTTAAAACTATCTGTAGGAGTTGTAAAGTTTTGAACGTTTAACGCTTCATATCCAATAGCCACTGTCTTACTGCCTTTAGTATCAGCGGTTAAAGCACTTTTACCAATCGCTACATTATAGTCTGCATCTGTTAGTGCATCACCTGTTGAATTACCTATGATGACGTTTTCTGTACCCGATGTAATTGAAAGTCCTGCTAATCCACCGATTAAGGTATTTTCTTTACCTGTTGTTACTGCTGCACCTGCCCCATACCCCACAGCAGTATTAAAAACATCTGTATCACTTGTAAAGTTTTGGGCAGTTAGCGTGGCATGACCAATAGCAACACTACCATTTCCTAGAGTTTCTGCATCTAAAGATAGAGTTCCTATGGCTACATTATAGTCACCCTCTGTAACATCACTTATTGCTCCGTAACCAAGTGCAGTATTGTTAAACCCAATAGTAATTGCATCACCTGCTAAACCGCCTATCAAGGTATTTTTTACACCTGTTGTAACTGCAGCACCTGCTTGGTAACCTACTGCTGTGTTTAAACCAGAAGCCCCTGCATTTTGTGTTTTCAGTGCTTGATAACCAACAGCAGTGCTTTCACCATGACCATCTTCTGTAGACAGAGCTTCAAAACCTATTGCTACATTGTTAGCACCTGCATCTAAAGCGTCACCTGCAAAAGCACCCATTATAACATTTTTAATACCTGTAGTAACAGATAACCCTGCGTCTACACCTACAGCTACGTTGTAAGCTTCTGCCCCAGCATTTTGTGTCTTTAACGCCCTATAGCCTATAGCTGTACTATTACCATTAGCGTCCTCAGTTGATAATGCCTCATAACCTACTGCTGTATTGTTAGCCCCTGCTGCTAACGCATCTCCTGCAGAAGCACCGACTATGACGTTTTTAACACCTGTTGTAACTGCTGAACCTGCTTGATATCCTACCGCTACGTTTAAACCAGAAGCTCCTGCGTTTTGCATTTTAAGAGTTTGATAACCAACAGCAGTACTTTCACCATTACCGTCTTCCGTCATAAGTGATTCAAAGCCTAACGCTACGTTATTACTACCTGCAACAAGCGCAGCACCTGCTGAAGCGCCCATAATAACATTATCTGTACCAGTAGTTATTTCAGTACCTGCATTATATCCAACTGCAGTGTTGTCATCTGAAGTAGTAGCAGCATCTAAAGCAAAGCTACCTATTGCAGTATTTCTAACACCAGTACTAACAGATAAACCTGCATCTACGCCAACAGCAGTATTATAACCCTCTGCGCCAGCATCTAAATCTTTTAATGCTCTATAGCCTATAGCAGTGTTATTACCGTGACCATCCTCAGTTGAGAGTGCTTCAAAACCTACAGCCGTATTGTTAGTTCCTGCTGCAAGGGCATCCCCTGCTGAAGCACCTACTATAACATTCTTAACACCTACTGTAACAGCAGCACCTGCATTATACCCAACTGCCACGTTTAAACCAGACGCACCAGCGTTTTGCATCTTTAATGCACGATAACCAATAGCGGTACTTTCACCATTGCCATCTTCAGTCATAAGTGATTCAAAGCCTAACGCTACGTTAGCTGTACCTGTAGTTAAAGCTGTACCTGAATAAGCACCTATTACAGTATTGTCTGATGCTGTTGTGATTGCTGTACCTGCATCGTAACCAATGGCTACGTTGTCATCTCCATCAGTAGCTGTGTCTAAAGCGTTAGCACCTATGGCAATGTTTCTTTTACCTGTAGTCATTGCTTCGGCTGCTTGATAACCTACCGCTACGTTAAATGAGTCTGCTGCTGCGTTAAGTGTTTTAAGAGCTTGATACCCTATAGCTGTGGCAGTACCATGACCGTCTTCTGTTGATAAAGCTTCAAAGCCTACTGCAACATTACCTGCACCTGCTAAAAGAGCCACACCTGCAGAAGCACCAATAAGTGTATTCTGAACCCCTGTTGTTACCGCTGTACCAGCCTGATAACCTACAGCAACGTTTAGGCCAGATGCACCTGCATTCTGTGCCTTTAGTGCTTGGTATCCAATAGCAACAGTTTCACCGTTACCGTCTTCTGTTGAGAGCGCCTCAAAGCCAATGGCTATGTTCTTACCACCAACAGTCAAAGCATCACCTGCAGACGAGCCTATGGCAATGTTATGATCACCCTCTGTGAGTGCAGTTAGTGCAGCATTACCTATAGCAACGTTGTCTCCACCTGGACTTGATCCATCTAAACTATCTAATGCAGTTAAACCAAATGCTATGTTTCTAGAACCATCAGGGTAATTACCATCTAGTTTAACTGTAGCATCACTAGCACTAGCATCAGTGACGTTTAACGCAGTTAAGTTAAGATCTCCTGTTAGATGAATATCTTTAAACTTTAAAGAGCTAGTACCTAAGTCCACGGTGTTAGTTGTTTTTGGGCGTATAACTGATGCGGTAATAACTACATCCTGTGATGGGCCAAGCACCGCAATGGGCGCACCCTCTGCAGATGTACCATCGTGTGTGTGTCCTGAAGAGGAGTTGAACGCAGCTTCTATAGCATCGTATTCACCATCAAAGTCTGCAGCGTTGATAACGTTACCATCAGCAATGTTATTACCTGTATCGTTTCTAGTGTAACCTGTTCCCATGTCGTTTTACCTTCTTGTGTTTGTTCCGTATTCTAATGTTATAGCATCTAGTGAAAATGGTGGGTCTGTACTATCGGAAGTGAATTGTAAAGATACAACATACCCTGTTCCTATCATTTGTGATTCAAATAATGTTAGTAGCTTACTACTATATACTGCTGACGATCCAAAAGTAGTTGATCCAAGAAATGCAACTTGACCTGTTTGGTTACTAAAATCTATCTTAGTAGGTTGTACACTATTCTTCTGGTCAAAGTCAAGCTTTAAAGATATGTCAAAGGACACACTACCTCGTGGATCTGTGTATAAGAGCATCTTGTAAAATGTCTTACGTACTCTAGGGTCACTTATTGGCATATAAGGTGTAGCAAAAGAAGTCTCTACCTTACCACCATCAAAGCTACTTCCGTTTTCCATAGAGTATAAGTAGCCATCATCGTTAGAAAAAACTATAGTTTCTCTTCCTAAATAAAACCTACTGTCTGCTACGTGTGCGTTTATTCCTTGAACCTCTGCCCAAGCCATACCTTCTCCACCCTGACCTGAGAACTGTGTACCCAGTATACCTTTGGAGCTTCGATTCGTTAAGTTAGTTTTATATCCTAATATTCTATATTGTGATTTTTTACGAATAACTACACTTGTAAAAGAAGTGTGTGATGAAATAAAAGATGTAACCTCTTGTTGTATAGGCTTAGATACAACAGATAAACCAAAATCTCCCAATCTTTCTGTGGCACTTAAAAGCCTCAAACCATCAGGAGCAAGAAACATTACATCTCCACCAATCTCCTGCATAGTATCTTCATCTATACAACCTATGTCAATTGTAATGGGTTGTAACTGAAAGTCAGATACAGTGTTACCTACTAATCTTTGGATACTAGATTCAGTAAATATTATAAGTTGTTCTCTAAATACAATAAGACCTGTAACTTCATTGCCTACATTTATTGTACCTGCACCGTTTGCTGCTGTAAAGTCATTGTCTGTGTAAGGTGCAGTAAAAGCTATGTTAGAACCTTTAGCAAATAGTAACTGGTTCTTAAAGCTAACAACAAACTTTGCTCCTACTACATCATTTGGAGCATCATTAAGATCTGTAAAAGATGTTCTATCATATAGAGCAGGAGTATTAACTCCATCTACTATAGCTATTTTTTCAGTACCACTATAGTTATATCTAGAAAACCTAGTTTTACTAGCACTTTCTCTTGACGTACTTAAAAAAGTTATTACAGCATTATCTGCAGGAGAACTAGCTAATGCAGGTGCTATTGTAAGGGTTGAGCCACCTGAAGAAACTGAAGGAGTAGAAGTTATAGCATATATTTTATCTGTAGTGATACTAAATGTTAACGCTACATCATTTGCTACTGATTGTGCTGCTGATAATACTAGATTATTTTGGTCTGATAGACTAGCTACAGTCACTCCATCTGGGATACCGTCACCAGATACAGTCATACCTGCCACGATAGTTCCAACGTTTGTATCTACAACAAGTGCAGTTGTACTGGATGTAGCTCCATTTACTACTGCTGTTGGACCTGCAGAAGCTATCTTAAAAACATCACCTATTTGAGGAGTACTTGTAAGACCATCTATTGCAAGGCTTGTACCTGTTTGTGATGCACCATTTACTAAAACAGTTCCATAAGAAGGTACATTTATTAATGTATAACCATTTCCTGATGTCCTAAAAAGACTTTGATTTTTTGCAACTACTACTTGGTCTACAAATACACCTACTCCTAATGTTAGGTGTTTATCTGTAGTACTTATAAACTCTACTGTTTGTCCATTAGAAGGAGGATCAAGAAGACTAGAAGTTAAAGTTAAAGTAGCAGATTTATTTGTACTATTAAAGCTAACACCACCAGTTGCAATAGTATAAACTTTAAAGAATGTTAAGTCAACATCATCTGTTAGTGTTTGTGCAGAGGACAATACAATGTTATTCTGATTTGTAACTGAGGCTATGGTTACTGTTCCAGAAATACCAGTGCCTGTAACTTCCATACCTGCAGCAAGAGTTCCAACGTTTGTATCTAATACAAGTGCAGTAGTATTACTAATAGCACCATTCACAGCGGCTGTAGCATGTATTATTTTTAATGTATCTCCTGCTACTGGAGCTTTACGTATATTAGCTATATTTAAAGTTGTACCACTTTGACCTGCGCCTGTAACAACAGGAGCGCCGTATGGAGGTATGATATTGTCATCATATTTAGAGTATCCTTCTATTCTACGATAACCACCTTCTATTGATGGCTCAAAGTTTTTTAACACTCTTGCAGAACCGGGCATGTTAATACCTTGTTGCAAAGGACTCATATTACTTAAAAGACCACCACGAAACTCTATAGGGTATGTTTCACGAGTTGTTGGCATATATTAAAGCGCTCTCACAGAAGTTGTATTAATGTTTCTAACAGTGGATCTTATGTAGTCATAACGATTTATGTACAAACTTCTCATTTGTTTTATCTCTTGCTCAAATCTACTCTGCATCATGTTAGACTCTTGAGATTCACCTCTGAACATATAAGCAAAATACATAGCGCCATTCACAATTACATATCTAAACTGTTCTGGTACACTAGGTACATCCGTATCATTGATTAGGTCAACAGGTAATCTATAGTACTCATAAACTACTTCATAGTTTTGATCTGGTGGATTAACTAAACCAAACTCTTGACTTGGCGCTCTGAATACTCGACTAGGCAAACCTCTTACACTTGTAGACGTAGCATACTCTACATTAATATAATTGTCTAAATAATCTTCGTATGTAAGTTCTTTTAGTTTTACTGTTGAATTACCAAGTGTGTCGTTTTGTTTTATTCTAAATGTGTTAAAGTTTATAGTCTTTGCATCTGCAGGATAAGCATATCTAATAATACCTGCTGTTAATGTTTCTGTCTCTTCAATATGATTGAAAGGCCACTCAAACTCATGCTGATTTATGTATCGTACAGATGCGTTTACAGCATCTTTAATCATAGAGTACTCACCTTTTGCAGTAAGGAAGTTTGCACTAGTTCCTGTACCGCCTACAAGCTCTACTTCATTAAGTCTACGATTTACGTCATTTACCAGACCAATAAAATCATAAGCCATATTAACGTTCCTTCAATCGTAATCTAATACTTCTTTCAGCAGTGCTTCCTGTAGTGTCTGTCATCTGACAAAAGAAAGTATACTCTACATTATTTTGACCGCCACCTACATTTATAGTTGCAACAGTATTAGTATTTGTCTGAGCAACATTTTGTAGGTCATCAGTAGTAGCATTGCTAGAAGCTGCTGTTAAAGTTTGACCTGCTGCTATTTCTGTTTTTGTATTAAATAAAGTAGATTTAACAAACCACTTAACGCTGTTTATTGTTGCAGTATCAAGAAACCTTGACCAATCTACACTATAATCTAATGTTTCATCTGGGTCTTTACTAGGCCAACGAAAACTCATTTATTAATCCTCATTTGCGTAAACAACACGATCTCTTGATGTAGGTTTACGGTTCATATATACCATTCTAAGTTCTGCTGGTACTAGTGCTTTTCTTGCACCAGATACAGGACCGTTTATTATACTTACTGCTACTGCAGTTAAACCAGTTGTAGCAAAAACACTTAATAAACTTTCACCTGCATTGGCAGATAGTGTACCAATAGAACCTGTGGATGTTACACCAGTTATTACTTTAGTAGGCATTATGCTGCTCTGGGTGGTATGATTGCTGCTCTTCTACGACTATAAAGATGTGCAACTGCTGTGTAGTCGAACTGTACTGCTGTTATGCTTGGTTCACTTGCTATACCTGTCATGGCAACTGAAGTCAAACCTGCACTTGTGCTGAGTGATACTCCTGCAGGGTTTATAGTACATGTAGCAAAAACGCTACTAAGTGCTTCTGTAGGATTCTCTTCTAGCTCATTTACTTCGCCAGTAGCAGATACACCTGTTAGTGTTAAAGATGAGTCTGCGTGTGGTACAATAGTACCTAATGCGCTTGTGGCTGAAACACTCAGTAAGTTCTCATCTACTTGTGCTTCTATTGTTCCTATTGCACCAGTAGCAGATACACTGCCTAGTCTTTCAGATATATCAATCTCAAAGCCACCAGCAGATACTGCTTCTATAGAACCTGTTAGTGCGCTCTGTGTTACAGGAATACGATTTACACTTTTTACCGTCAGTGCTGAAACGTCTAGTGTAAATGTACCAACAACACCAGTAATATTTGGTGCTAGATTAACCTGTACTGAGGCAACAGCGCCACTTGCAGAAACACTTAGTAGAGCTTCACTTGTCTTAGGCTCTACTGTTCCTAATGCACTTGTTCCAGCTACTCCTGTTAGAGTAAATGAAACATCTTGAAGTCCAAATGAAGAACCTCCGTATACACCTGTTCCATATAGTGCTGAACCTGCTACAATAGCCATAGGTTACCTCTTAGGCGATACGTATTACTGCAGTACTTGCACCTGCTGCTGGAAACTCAATAGTTAAATCACCTGCTGTAGCACTAACTGTACCACCAAAGTCAATCACACAAATAGCTTTGTTAGAAGCTGAAGAGTTATACAAAATACAACCTGTTGCTGAAGTTGTTACGTTAGCAAATACTTCATCTGCAAAGTCTACTATTGCGGTTGTACCGTCTACTGTAATAGCAGCACTATCTAAGTTTTGTCCACCTGCAGTGTAGTTTGTGCCACTTGCTTCATCAGAGTTACCTGTGACATCTGAATAGTTTGTTGTTGCTGCACCATATGTACCAGACATAGATGCTTTAATTAATGCAAGTTTTATCGTGTGAGTGTCCAGATCGTGAGTACCACCAAGAAGCTCAGACTTAAAACTTGTACACATTGCCGTTGTTATAGCCATGTCAATATCCTCAAAGATTTAAATGTACGAAGAGGCCAGCATTAAGCCAGCCTCTAAGTTTAACTTGATTAAGCAACGTTGTAGATAGCTGACACCAAACCTTCAGGGCGTAGAATCTTACGTCCATATAGGTGCATACCACGTACAATGTCTGCAAATGAGTCGGGATCTCTATAGTTCTCAACTTTATTCATTTGCTCTGCAGTAGCTACAGCTTCTTCCTGACCACCTAAGATCACACCGTAGTGTGCATCTTGTGCTAGTGCGCCAGCATGTGTTGGACCGTTACCTTTAGCAGGTAGGTTGTTTGAAACGTACATTTTGAAACCGTGTATGTTTCCTGCAACTAATCCATTTTGTAGACCTGCTCCACCGAAGTCTGCATTGAGAAGACGTGAATCTTCATCTTTTAGCAGTTCCATGAATACTGGATCAACAATAATGTAGCGTCCACGTGAATCAACATTTGCTGTATCCATTTGACGTGCCATACGTGCGATGACTGTTAATGGTGATACAGTAATTGCTGAGATTGAAGTTGCGCCAGGCAAACGTGTTGCTAATGGAATAGAGTCACCAGTAGCATATGCTGTAGATGCAGCGTCTGCTGAACCTAATGCACCCATATCAGTAGCGTCCAACTGGTTAGTCTTTAAAGATTCACCGTTGATTGCACTTGATGTTGGGTGCTGTGCATCACCTGAAGATGCAGTTATTAAAGCACCTGCTGCTGTGTAACCTGACATGTAAGATAGTACGTCAGCGTCAATAGAGTCAGCCATTTTATATGCTGCTCTGTCTGCAGCTAGGCTTACGAAATCAACGTGTGAGAACTGCTCTTCGATGTCATCCATTTTAAAAGCAAAGTAGTTAGCTTTGTCAATAGTTAACGAGAAGTCAGTGTCATCTAGTTTCTCAACAGTTATACCTGTATGACGCTGTAGAGCGTTTACAGTTACGTCTGGTTCTTTTTGGATGCGTACAACATCCCCTTGATTTGCGATGTCACCAAAGTATGAGTTGTTGGTAACTGCGCTGATAACAGACGACTTTCGCAATGCGATCTGCGCCTGTTTGGAGAACATGATTGGGCTAAAGTTAGCGTCAAAGCCTCCACTTGCTGATGTAATAGCCATAGTTAAATCTCCTTATAGATATGGCGTGGGTTTAGTACACTACATATCCACCATGAAGAGGCTCTTTGTATTAGGGTGGTCAGCTATGCTTTGAGAATGCGCTTTCTCTCTGCGCTGGGCCTATACTTTGAGGTAGTTCTTTTGTGTGGCTAGTGCTTGATTAAGCATACACACTTTAGTTGTTGTGTATATGCTATAGTTTTATCTACAATAGTTTGTTTGTCAACTACTTTCTTGACATATCATAAATAAATCTTCTATTACGTTGAGCATCTAGGATTTCTTCCTGTCGCTTTTCGTATTCTTTAATTGACATTGCAGCTACTTCTGATTCACGTATATACTTAGATGTATCATCTGTGTCAGGAACACTACTTCCTTTTGTCTTTACAGAAGCTGCTGCTGCTTTATCTGAAGAGTTATTCTTTTTAACTTTGGTAGTTATGCCTTTATCTGTTTTATAAAGATCAATTACACGTGATACAGACTTTGCATCATCTACGTTTTCATACAAAGCATCTTGCACCCACTTAGGTTGTTCTTCTGCCCAGTTATGAAAAGAGTCATCTGAACGTATCTCATCAAAGTCAGGATGCATAGAAGCTAGTTCAGCTTCAGCTTTTTCACGTTTAGCTGTAATACGTAACTCTTCAAACTCAGCCATACGTGCTTCAAGATCTTTAGCGGTAGCCTTAGACTTTTTGTCAGCGATAGCCTCAACAATACCTGCTACATCAGGATACTGCTTAGACCAAGCTTCAAGCTCTTCTTCAGACTTAGGTAGTACAAGTTCTTGCTTTGCTGCTTTATCTAGCTGTCCTTGTAATGCTTCTAGTCTTGCATTAAACTCTTCTTCTTTTTTCTGTGAGTGTCTACGTAAATCACCATAGCGTTTCTTGAAGTTCTTTTCTTCAGCACCTAAGTCATCATCTTCTTGTGCTTTGGCTTCTGGTTTTTCTTTTTGTTTGGTATCACTTTCTGCCTGTACTGGTTCAGCTTTAGGCTCTTCGCTACTGGGTTTATCTTCAGTACTTTCTTCATCTGTTATACCTAGTGCTTCTTTCTTTAAAGCTAAAAGCTCTTCTTCATCTTTCTTGATACGCTCTTCAGTGGATATGTATCCACCTCTACCCATTAATACTCTTGGTATATCAGGTTTTACCATTGGGTTTGGTTTCGCTGTTTCGCTTGTAGCCATTTGTTTTCTCCTTATGTTGGGGTCAGCCGAAGCCGAGTGGCCTTATAGTTATTTGGATTTATTTTTTATTCTTAGTAACTTTCTTCTTTTTAGCTTTACTCATCAAGGCTCCTTTGTTTTTACCGCCACCGCCATAGGTGCGTCTACCGCCACCACCAGAGGTAGGTCTTCCTGGTTCAGCATATGGATCTTCAGATGGTTTTGTATATGAAGGAGGTGTATAAATAGGTGAGTCATTATTATCATCATCGTCACTACTTGTTGGTCTACCCATAGCAGCATCTGCTGCACTTTGATTGTCAAGTGCAACTTGTGTAGTAGCAGGAGTTGATACAAATGTTGGCCCCTTATCGTCATCACTGATTTTGACATTTGTAGGTCCCGTTTTATCTAGTGTTTTGCCAATCTTGCTCAGGTCAGTATCAGCCATTATTTTTTGAATAGCTTCCATTCTTTCTGGTGTAAAAGCTGTTGCTATTTCTGTAGTCTCTGGAGCTTTTATCTCAGGTGTGTAAGCTTTTGCTATACCTTGATCAGGGGCCATTGTTGGATCAGATACATCACCTTCTACTGCTTTAGGAGACTTTAACTCAGGACCAGTGTAATCTCCTGTTATCTTGCCTAATAAAACTTTAACTAAACCAGGTTCTTGTCTGTTAGTAATATCAAGTAAGTTTTCATAACGCATCCTGTCAACATTTGAAGTTGTATCTAGTTCAATTCTACGCTTTATCTCGTTTTTAGTTTGCCTTGTTGTGTTCCACATAGCAACTTTTATTGCACCGCCTACAACAGGACTTAGATAAGAAATACCACCAGCTATTACATTATTTTTCATGCCTTTCTGATCGTCTACCATTTGAGTTAGTTCTTCCATAGTTAACTCTTTAAAGTTAACAGGTGTAGGTGCTGGTGCAGATGGACCGTCATCATCATTACTACTTCCACCGCCTCCACTGCTAGTACCTGCCTCTTCACCGGGATCTACAGCAATAGGCTCACTACCTACAGGGTAATAACCATCAGGTATTTCTTGTAGAGGTACACCGTCTAAGAACATAATAATTATTACATGACCTGCATCGTTTTGATATTCACGAGCTTCCATAACACCTGTGTCACCCAAGCCTATCTCTTCCCCAAAGCCTCCAGTTGTACCTTCTTGTACTACGTCTGGATCTACTACATCACCACCTTCATCAAACTTAAAACCTAGTTTTTCAAATATCTCGTCTAACCCTGAGTTTTTAGCTAGTTTAGTAAGAAAAGGATCTTGACCTTCTCGTAAATCTGTAACTGTGTATTTACTCTTATCTACTACAGGGCGCTCTGCTTTAGGACGTTCTTCTTTAGTTTTCTTGTTACCTGAAAAGTCTCCTCCAAAGTTTATTTGTTCATCTATGGTTCCAAACTGTCTTTCATCGTCAGACGTTGGGGGTTTTTCTGTTAGAGTAACTCTACGATTGTCAGGTGTATTATCCTCGTTGTCAAATAAGTAACCCTGAAGCGCCCTGTAAAATGCTTCTGCTTTTGTCTTTGGTTGGTTCTCTCTAGCCTTAACTCTTTTAGAGATATTTTCAGGAGAATAATAATCAGAAGATTTAGCTTTTGATGAAGTAGGTTTAGAACTAGATGAGCTTGAGTTATTATCATCATTTCTAAACTGAGCCATTATCTGTTCATGTGTTTTTCTACCAGTACGACCTGGATTTCTCTTAGATGCTGCTGATTGAGCAGCCTTAAACGCAGCGCCGCTGTAGTCAGCCATAGAAGTACCGCCTCTATTCATTTCAACAGGAGCGCCATCATCCATTACTTCTAAGTCAGCCATCTCTAAACCTAGACCAGTCTCATCTTCCATGTCCATAGGTTCTCCACCTATGCGTCCATCTTCTGCCATCTTAGAGTAGCCTATCTTAGCAGCTTGGCGTATGTCTTCAAAAAACTTTACACCAAAGAACCTAACTACATCAGCAGGTATAACCATTTCACCTTCGCTTAGTTGCGCTGGTATATCATCTCTTACGTTTTCTGCTGTAGAACCCAAAGGTATTTCATTGCCCGACACAGGATCTACTCCTACTGTATTATCAGGTACATCTCCAAAGTTCATCATCATTTGTTCTTCTAGTGCCATGCCGCCCTCATTAAAGTTGCCTGTTACGCCTGTTCTTTTATTTGTGAATTGAAACATCTCATCATCAGGAGTTGTTTTCTTAATCTTGTAAGCCATTACAAGTGGACCTACTTGCAATACTTGTTCAGCAGATACTACAGGCATACCATCTGATTTGTCATAAAAGTAAGATGCTCTAGTAGGGTTCATACCTACCTGTGTCCAATCTTCCGCTTTACCTTCTAGTATTTCTTTTGTGTATTCATATACTTCATCTGGTTCTGCATTTACATAGCTACCATTCATTCTACCTATAGTTGTCTTTGGTGTTCCTGCAGCAATAGAAGTAGCTGCTAAAGGATTTGAAGTAAACTTAACATCATCTAAAACTGCTGTTTGAGCATACCCTACAGTATTTCCATTCTTTGTTGTACCATCGTGTAAAGAAACAATCCATGTATCTGTATCGTTGTATGCAGGTATATCTAATCTTGCAGATATTTTAGTGCCATCAGGTATAGTTTTGTTTATTCCTACAATACCTTTTTCTACTTTGCGTTTATCTGTTGCGTGTAATGCCTGTATAACTTCCTCTTTAGTTGGAAACTTAGGCATTTTTTCTATGGGTATAATAGGTTGTACTTGATTAGATAATATTATATATTCTTCTTGAGTAAGTTTACCATCACGTAGTTTTTCTGCAGCTTCCTTTAACTGAGGATCACGTGGTATTCTATATTTATCTTTAGCGTAGTTATCTGCTTTCCATGCTTCTAACTGTTCATCAGTTAATCCTATTTCTTCTAGTGCATTTGTGTCTGCATTTTTTGTAAGATCTTTTACATCAACAACTTCATCTAGTTTTTTAACACCACCTTTTATTAAGGTTTTAGCAACTGGACCCATTACAGGTATAGCCGCACCAAGCACATCACCTGCTGCAATAAGTCCTATCTTAGCTATACTAGGATCTTCTTCACCTAATTCTTCAGCTATATCAACAGCAGATCCAACAGGGGTCATGTCTACTGCTACATCTGCAGCTTTAACACTAATAGGTTTTTTCTTTCGATAGTCACCTGTCAGGGGAGAGGTAAGCATATCTAGAAAACTTTTTTGTTCTTCATCCACTGTTTACTGTCTCCCTCAGTAGCTTTAACTTTCTTAGTACGTCTATCGCACCCTGCTGTCTGTGCATAACATGTGGTTCATTGGCAGTTTCTAACGCACGTTGTCTTATGTTTATTAATTCATCTATGTGTTTTTGAAACTGCTCGTAACACTCTTTGTCATTAACCAACTGATTGAGGTGCATTACCTGTAAATCCTTGCTCTTCTGGTAGTGGTGCTGTGCCTACTCCTACCTGTGATCCTCCACCTCCTGAAGTATCAGCTACACCTTGTACACCCTGACCCTCTGGACCTGCTGGTGTTGGTGCTGGCGCTTGAAATGCTTTTAATATCTCTGCTTGTATAGCTGCGTCCTGCATAGAGTTAGTAACCTTATCTGGATCAAGATCCATGCTCTTAGCAATCTCACGTATAATATAATCCATCTTAGCAAAAGGTGCAAGTACTGGATTCTGTGCAACCTGTAAGAACTGCATCAAGCGTTGGCTACGTACTTCATTAGCCATCAAGCTTTCTGTACCTGATGCCTGTACTTCCAAGTCTCCACGAATATCTTCATCAAAGTCAAACTGCATGTTGAATGCAAAGAATGCTTTACCTAAAGGACGTATAAGATAATCATCAACGTTTTTAACAACAGTACGGATACTACCGTTAGCAGCAGACATAAGCATAGAGATTCCAGAAGCAGTACGCCCCACTCCTTGAACTCCTGTTTGACCATGTGCAAAAGATGGGAATCCAGTAGACTCATCTGCTAGTACCCTCGCTTTATCAAATAGTTGCATATTCTCTTGTGCTACGTTTGGAAACTTAGTACCAAAGATACCTTGTCCCGGAGCGCCACCCTGTCTCCTAAAAATCTTTCCGGGATAAACAGACATGTCTTGTCCTGGAACTAGGTTAGTTTCATCTACCTCTATAATAAGATTACCTGACAGTGCAGCATTGTCAATAGCCATACGCATAAAGCCATTCATCAATGTCTGTGTATCATCCATGTTCTCAGCAATACCAACGCCAAAGAAAGAGTATGGGTTATGCTCGTATGGTACAGCGTAGTATGGAATACGTGTAGGCTTGAATGGGTTTAGTACAAATCGTAGTATCTCACCATTAGCTACCCATATATTACAATTAACTTCATCTAAGTCTTTTAGTTCACTGGGGATATTTACACCGTGTTCTTTTAGTATTTCTACATCTACATAGCCCCAAAACTCTAATACTTCCCAACGCTCAGAGTTTGGCTGAGTGTCATCGTCTTCCATAGTCATTTCCCAGTACTTCTGATTGTAGTCTGGTCCTACGTCTATAGCTTTCTGTACGGAATCTTCCATAAAGTATGGGCGACTTTTTAATGCTCTTAGTTGTGTTCTTGACATCTTATGTCTTTCAACAACGTATTCTGCATCCTGCATAGAGTGTGCTTCTGGATCAGGATAGAAATCCCAAATACTTACATGACTACACTCTGGCACAGTCTTAACAATAGGGTCATATTCACCATCATCACCCCAGTTAGGATATTCTTTATCGACAGCAAATGGACCTTTCATTACACCTGTACCTAGAAGTGCCATCTCAAATGCCATACTTCTTAGATGTGTACTAGCTCCGCTTTCCTGTAGCTGATCATGGATCTTCTTCTCCATCTTTTTAGCTGCAATCGTAGCAGGGTGAAAAGTAACTGTAGTTCCTGTAGTACCATCACCTTCTACTATCTTTTCAGATACAGATGATAGTTTTTCTTCTAGTGGTCCTAGTCGTGCTTGTAAATCTTTTAACGTTTCTCCTGGTCTTAGTTCTGTAACACCATCAAGTAAATATGGAGAAGCAGCTTCATCTCTTGTTATACCTGATAGTGATTCTCCTGCTTGTTCTGCATTTGGATCTACATTTATATGTACAGATTCGGCTACACCATCTGGTAGTATAGAAGGATTTACTGTTAGTGGAAAGTTGTTATTACCAAACAAGACATCTACTATTTGTCCATAGGCGGCTAGTGTTTTAGTCTTTGTAACTTTAACAAACACACGAGACTTTTCTGAGTCTGTGAACTTTACATCAGACCCATACAACCCACGATAGTTACGATAAGCTCTTAACCATCTACTTTCATCAGCATACCTAGCGTCTTCTGCTCTTTTGTATCTATCTTTTATAAATGAAACTACACTAGACTTTTCTTCAAAAATACTGTCTAGGCTGTCTTCTGCAGCTACAACATCATCTGTCTCAAACATTTCTTCAGCCATTAGCTGTTGTCCTTTCTTCTCCAAGGTCCATTATTAAAAGCCGCTTGCTCTTGGCAATTAGGACAAGTGGTCCACATATTAGTATTGTAAGTTATCTCACACTTAGGGCAAGACTCTACTACTTCAGTATCCGAATGTTGAATCACTGGCTTGAAATCCTGTTCGTTGTTTAGCAGGGTTGTAATCCCATATGTTACTTCTTGGTCTTGTCATTATACCATAACGTAATGCATCATACAAGTGATCTTCTGCTTTTGTGTCTACATCTTCTGGATTCTTTTTGTCCAGTGGTATACCTGGTAATTGTGCTATTGTATTAGTACAGTTATCCATAAATGCTAACATAGGTTTTTCAGTAAACTCATCTACCTTTAGACGCCTATGTATTTCGTTTTTTCCAGCGATACGTGAGCCTCGTGAACGATCAGAAGGACGCCAACGGCAACCCTTCATATTCATTTGTTCAGCTAGTGATGGCCCAGTATCGCCACGGTTGTGCCACAAAGAACTATCAAGCACACCATATCTCATTCCACCGTCTTTTGCTTCTGCTTCTAATATCATATCAGCTAGATCAGAAGCTGTTACTTTAGATACGTACATCTCTCTGTATACTATAAGCTGCTCATCAGGAGCCACAGTAAACCAAAGAACCCCAGTGTAAGAACCATACCCATAATCACACGCTCTAAAACGTACCCACGAGTTAGGAATCTCAAAGTGTTCGATAACGTGGGTAGTTCTGTCGAACTCAGGAAATGCTGCTCCCTCGTTGATATCCCAGTTTCCTTCAAGGAGTTGCTTCCTCTGATGCTCTGGTAGTGATAAGAGCATGGCCTCATAGTCACCCTCTTCGGCGAGGTATGGGTTATCGAAGAGAGATGCAGGAATAAACCTACGCTTGAATAGAGGCTGACCTTCCTTGCTGTGTCCTTTAGGGAATGTAATTGTTTTACTTGATTCAATGTCTGTGGCCCAAAAGTCTTTACCTGCAGGGGCAGGATCTATAAACATCTTCTTTACCCAAGAATGTCCTGCACCACCGGGGTTTGTTGTAGCTCTCATGTACAGACCTAGTTCTCTACCATATGCGCTACGAAGACGTGATCTCATATAATCCCAAGCGTAAGGTGTAGGCCATTGAGTGAGTTCGTCAAATCCAATCCAGTTAAATGCCTGTCCTTGATACCTAGTAACATCTGTATCTTTATCCAGATACGACATCCATAAACGTCCACCTTTAGGAGATATCCACTGTGACTTACGTTCTGACCATTTGATTCCTGGTACTGCACGTGGGTATAACTCCTGTGACTTCTGTATTAGTTCCCTTAGTTCTTCAGTAGTGTGTCGTACAAGGAGTCCAGAGAAGTGTGGATTGTTTAGGCCGTGTAATGGATCTGCCAACATAGCATACGATTTACCACCACCTGCTGCCCCACCGTATAGGACTTCTCTTTCCGAAGAACTCAAGAAGGATGTCTGTGGCCCTGCATTGGGTCTGAATACGACTTCTTGCGCTTCTTCAACGTCATAGTCAGTTGCTACTACCTGCGCTGGGATAGGTTCTTTCTGGGGGGCTTCTATCTCCGCTGGCTTCTGAGTATGCACCGACTCCTTGTGTTTCGAGTTTTTCGATTTCCGCAAGCGTTTCTTGGAGCCACTTGGCAAGCTTACGTTTAGTGATAGATGCTTTTCTACGTCTTTGCTCAACTTCTATTCTCTTCTTTAGACCCATGTGTGATATATAGCGGTCTGCTTCTTTACTCAACCATTGTGCTACTGCTCTGTAACTATACTGCTTGAGGTGTCGTTTTGCAAGCTCTAAAGCTTCTAACTCATGTTCTATAGGTACAAGTATTTTATCGTTGTCGGGATCTAGTTCATAACCAAAAGGTATCTTCTTAGTAATCCTGACAATCTTGTGCCATTGTTTGTTGTGTGTCTTAGGCGGTTTGGGTAATTGCCAAAAGCCTAACTCTCTTTGTGGTATTATTCGTTCTGACCTTCTTTTGGTGGTAGGTAGAAGATGCCACCACCGCTAGTAACATCTACTTTATCTACCTTACCAAGTCCTGCTCTATCAAGCAAGTCTTTTGCTGCTACCATCTTTTCTTTAATGCCTAGCTCTGTTGGATCATATAACGCACCAACCATAGCCATAGCAGCTTTAGGTGCAGTACGTGCAAAAAATGTACGAGTCTTCTCACCAATCTCATCTTTTAAAGATTCAACAATCGCTGCAGTGTTACTGTTATCACCGTAACCTGCCAGTTTTTTAGCAGCGATAACATCACCATTAGCTTCGTCAAATAATACATCTAAGAATCTTTGTTGTTTATCTGTTAGATTCCTCGCCATATATTGCATTCCTTATTTGTGATCTACCAATTCCTAGATCGTTTAGTTGTCTATCATCCAACATGTGTAGCATTCTAAACTCTGCACGTTTTTGTTGTCTGATTACGTGGTTATTCCACATCTTTCTTAATAAGTTTTTCATAGCACTATCTCCTTTGTTTGTGTGCGGAGATAGTTATACTCAAAGTTAGGTCAGGTAGTAGTACCTATTATTGCATATCCGTTATGTTGGTTGGAAGTGTTCCTCACCTGATAGTATTATATGAAAGTCAGAACTGCTTTCTTCAAAGCCTATAATCTTATCACCTGGAGAAAGTGCTAAATATGCACCTGCATCTACAACTTCTTCAATGCCGTTACCTGCTACGCTGTGTGCATCAATTATAAAGTGATACGTAGTAGTAGCTGCTTCGTACCATTGCAAGCTATACTTTTTTGTACTAGACGATCCACTAGATACATGCATAAATGTAATTAAGCTAATAAAGTTGTTAGGACAAGTGTATATAACATCACCACTTGCCCCACCTGCTGTAGCAGATAAGTCTTTAGCTTTTGTAAAATATTTAGCAGTATCTGAAAAAGCCATTTATTTCTTGATGCCTTTCATAGGTCTAGAAGCAGGAGCTAGAAAGCCACCTCTTGACATCTTCTTCATAGTAGCACCGCCTTTAGAGTAACCTTTTTTCTTCATGCCACCTTTAGCGTAACCTTTTTTCTTCATGCCACCTTTAGCGTAACCTTTTTTCTTCATCATTGTCTTCTTCCCTTCTGATAAACTCTACTGTATCACCACTATATAGATTGTTAAAAACTCGTTGCGTATCCCATACATAGTCTACGTTTTCTTTAGAGTTAAATATATGTTGATTTGGTCTAAAGTCTGGCGCACCTTGTCCAGTTTCAAACCAAGCTGGGTGAGTTACTCTCACTCTGTTATTGGGCAACGCAACCATGTTACCAGTATATTCTCCTGCATCTAGTAGTTCTAATACATGAGACTGTTTATGCTGCGCTGGGTCATCAGCGACTTCGTTATCTGTATAGTCTACCGTAAAGTAATACTTTGCTGGGTAGAACTCGCCATCTACTTTAGCTATCCACGGAGCAGGACTTGCTCGTTCTAGCTTGTATACGGAATGTGTATGTGACATACAATCCCAAGGCTGTGCTAAATATGGTGGTAACTCGTTAGGCCATTGCTCTAATGATACGTCAGCTACTAGTGCAGTCAAAGGCATTCTTGCCCACATAGCACCACCATGTACGTTTTCTGAGTCATCAAAATCTGATTCACATCCTGTGAAGATTACTTGAAAGCTCAGTGTTCTGTTAGGCATTGTAGTAACGCCAATAACCATAGCGTGTAGAAAGTCGCCATGATATTCTTCTAGGTTCTTAGTGTATTCTCTACGTACCCATGCTTTGAAGTACGGTATACTGCTTGTGAGGAATGGCATATATTACCCTTTTCATTTTTTTCTTTTCCTCCCCGATGCAGTTACAGACCATTTAACTTTCTTTGGCCCTGTCTTCTTTGCAGCTTCTGCTTTACTAATTCTACCTGCTACCTTTGCAGGTCTACAAGCTGGGTATGGTCTACTACTGTCTTTGACACTAGAACGTCCACATTCCTTGCCTGTCTTTACGTCACGCCAATCTTCCTTAAACCACTGAGTTAGGCCACCTTCACCAAAGGATCTACGACTTTGTAGTACGTGTCTTGATTTGTGCAACTGATCCTCCCTTACTGTACGTGCCTCCACGTTTTTTGTATGTCTTAACTAACCATGCACTCCCATATGCGCTGGGCCACTTAAACTTCTTCTTAGCTTCTGACTTTACTCTAGAGTACAAAGCTGGGTTCTTAGGTTTGCTTGCCATTATGTTCTCTTAGATTTTGTACCAGCGCACTTCCACTTCTTACGAGATAGACGTAGTGGGCTGTTAGGATTCTTTGCTGCCTTTGGGTGTTTCTTCATTTGACCAGCGCTTCTTGCACAATACGAATCACCTTTGGCTGTACCTGCACGTATACGTTTGCCACCGTCCTTGGCTTTACCTGCTTGACCGTAGCTCACCTTTATCTTACGCCCTGTCTTAGGGTTAGTAGTTGTCTTGGCAAACATCTTGCCTTTTGCTGGTTTAGCCATTATTTTTTACTTTTTATAGGACGCATTGGTGCGTTATATCCACCTTTGCTAAAGGCTGCTTTTTTTCTAGCCATACCACCTTCGTTATAACCCATCCATTTTCCTACACGTCCTGCTGTAGTTTTAGCTCCAAATGTTTGATCTCTACCATTAGGATCTATTAGTTTTACACCATTGTCAGTTCGTACAAAATCAAAACCATTATCTTTTGCTAATGCTATGATACCTTTTATACCAATCTTACTAGACTTGTTTAAATCTTCATATCCCATATACGCCATCTAATTATCCTTATTCACAATCGCATCGTTTACCGAATAGCTTCCTAAAGGGGGTTTTCAACCATGCTATCATACGCTTTCCAAATGTCGTCAATCTCTGTTTGAATAACATCTAACTTATCTCCTATAGTATCCGTTATTGTGGTAGCTTTGTCAACCTGTGATCTTAGGTCTAGCAATGTTTTTTGCTGCTGTAGTATCTGCTGCATGTTTGTAGTTAGTTGTGCTAGTTTAGTATTTAGTCCACGTACATCATTATCTATCACAGCTTGTTCTACAGTTTGTACTCTACTGTTTAGTTCAGAGTTTAGTTCTACTATTTGCTCAGTTAGTTCCTCTGATAGTTCTACTACCTGCTGGTTTAGTTTATCTGTTTTGTTTTGTATTTCATTTGCTATTGCTGTTTTAGCTGTAGTTAGCTGGTTTGACGCAAATGTTTTATTCGCTGTTCTATCTCTTGCAGTGTCAGTCTCTAACTTAGTTAAGCTTTTTTGTAGTTCTGAGATTTGCTTTGCGTTGGTTGAGCCTTTTCCTAGTGCTTCTTCTACGCCACCCTCTACACCGTAGAATCTATTTAGTGTGTCATATCCAAAGTATACTCCACCTGATACAGCAGATAGTACTGGAAGTGCTACAGCTATCATCCAACCTTTAATGTTGTAGCCACCTATGCTAAAGCCTACGTCCATCCTCTTTACGTTCCTTCTTCTCTAGGTAACGCCTCTTCTTCATTCTTTGTATTGGTCTTTTCTTTTTAGGTAACTTCTTTTTCTTTATTATGGCATTGTTCCGTATTGTTCCACATATTCACCAGCAGTAAATAACTCTGAGGCAGATACCATATCTTCTGTTAGGTATCCTTGCCACCCAGAGCCAAAGCCATCATCATCCCAGTTAATTACAAACTCATCTATATTCTGTGTGTATGTGATGGCTGTATAGTTACCAACTACAAAGTTGTTTACCTGTGCGTAGCTGTCTATGCTTGCTGTAAGGTCTGTGTTGTTAGCAGCAGCCATGAAAGCACCAGCTTGTTGTGCGTAGTTCTCTACTTGTGCTACAGCTTGGTTATACGCATCTACTTCAGCCTGATCTATGCTGTACTCATCTTCACCTAACATGCCTTGCAAAGCAGTCTGCTCTGGTGATGTATCTGCTGTAGCAGCACTTTCCATTATACCAGTAGCTGTTAGTATTTCTCCAGCAGCATCTGCTAGTAAATCTATAGCTGCATCCAAGTCATTCATAGAAGCTTGGTATTCTTGTGTGAACAACTGCTGTGATGTAGTAGCTGTTTCGTAGTCATGTCCTATTACAAGAGCGTGTGCTTCTAGATAATCGTCTAACTCATCTTGCGTAATGAGTCCGTCATTAAATGTATCGTCTTCTATGACACCGCCTAGTGCTGCGTATCCCACAGCACCTACTGTGTTAATACCGTTGTCTGTAACCCTGTTCTTTATTGCACCTAGTGAGGCAATCAATGCGTCAAGCTTTTCTTGTCCTGTTAGAGTTAGGTTTAAGTCTATCTCAAGGATTGTTGACGTTGGAGGAGGTGGGTTTACCACTGGACTTGTTGCGTTTGCTACTCCTGAACTGATCACTAAGACTGAGCTTAGTAGTAGTGTCTTCAACAAACTCTTCATTGTATTCCTCCCCTACCTTTAATAAGGCATCCCAAAACTCTTTGTCCAACTCATACCCAACAACAAATAAAGAAGGGTTCTCTCTGTATTTCATTATAGCGTTTCTGCCCATCAACAACTTACCAGTACGTGCATCGTTTATAGGACACGGAGTATTTGCTAACATCATACTCCTAAACACTGTAGGGTCTTGGCACATAACCGATATAGCCGAAACCTGTAATCCTAGCCCACCAACCTGTTGAGGTATCCCCAGCAATCTAGCATTCTTCCTGCGATTGCAATTAGGGTCTTGCTGCATCTCACCTTGACTTAGGCCAATTATATTTAACTGAAGCCCTCTAGTCTTCGGGATTAGACAAGAATCGTTACCTCCCCCACCCATTACTGTTGGAGCTATGCTGGACATTACAGGGCTACTGCCTGGTGAAGATCCTGCTCCGTTATAGTTTATAGTTTCTGCATTATTGTTAGAATCTACAGTGGAGTCTTCGTAGTTATTAGAGAAGTCTCCCTCAATGTCGTTACCGTTGTCCGTAGTAGTTGTGGTATTGTTAGTTACACCATCATCTATCGGCACTTGCTCTTGGGCATTCACTGGATGGCAAAAGGTTGCCAATAGTAGTGTCGCTACACATAAGCTTTGTAGCAGCTTCCGTATGTCCAATGAGTGCGAGTGTTTGAGCATTTTGGTTTCTCTGACATACAGTATCTCCCACCCTGCATGACGCTGTATATGTTACGGTTTGACAAGCGGATAACAACATTAATATACATAGTTGTACGGATAGTTGTTTCTTTGTCAACACTTTTTTTATCCAACCCCCGGTCTTTCTCTTTCCGGGTCTAACACTTCATATTTAGTAAGGAATCCCTCTAAATACATAGCTCTCTCTACGTGGTCCAGTGTATATCTCTGTCCTAGCCTAGCTTCCAGGGCTTCACGAACGTAGAATACATCCGACTTAGGTATGTGTACACGTCTAAGGCGTTTACTATCACCGTCTGCTATAGCATCGTAGAACTCTTCAATGACATCTTCAGAAGAGTACAAGCTTATCTTTTGTTTATACATATTATTGCCTGGAAAAAGGTGGTATGTGCAGCAACCTACGTGTTAGGAGGAGGAGACATGAGGAGGAGTGACACCTAGATACCACACATACCATAGTATAACACTTATTATTTGTTACTTTATATTGTGTTATTATAAATAAGTATACAGAAGGACAGTATAACTGTCAAGTTAAACTTACCTATGTCCAACATCTTTTATATAGTTAAACTATTTATTTATATTTACTATTTATTATGTTAAAACATTAAATGTTAAACTAACCTGCTCCTGCTCCGCAGTTATACCCGGAAATAAGGCTGTGTCAAGGGGGTTTTTGTATACATGCGACAGTTTGTCACCCCTTTAAAAAACCACTTCTGTGTAGATATACATATACATACTACGGATAGACCCCCACTGGCCCTCGCCACCCCTCTTTTTTGCTGTTCTTTTGTGTTTTTGCAATACTTTTCTTTATAAGTTACTGTTTTTACTGCATAAACTAACTGATATAACGTCAATCACCCCACAAAAAAGGGTGTTTTCTGGTACATTTTAGCATTTGTGATCACAAAACAGAAAAGGATGCACAATATATCCACCCCATAAAATGTGATCACAAATATACCACCCCTCAAAAACAAATGTGATCACAAAAAAGAAATGACACATTATATATTAATAAAAAATAGCAATGTTCTCATAAAGTAGAACAAACATAGAACATCCTGGAAAGTAGAACAAAGAGAGAACAAATATCATATTCACTTTTTTGAATATCTTTCACACGTCAAACGTCTGAGCTTTTTAGATGGGCTAAAAAAGTAGCAATGCGTTACTCACTTTTTTCGTTCTCATACTCAGCGAGCTTCTGAGCGCTTCTACGGCCATATTCACTTTTTTGAATACGACCTAAAAAACACCCCAAAAAAGCCTCTAAAAAGCGTATATATATACTGTGTAAAAAACGGGTGATATTTTTACCCTCAAAAAAATAATTAAAATAAAATGCATTTTTTACTTGACCACTTTTTGAAACTATGCGCATGTGATTTTTGAGAGCTGACTTTCGGAGTGAGATTTTCAGACTTCAGACCCTCTCACGTTATTTGAAAACTGACACTGTAAAATAAAGTTACTTCCCTTAGTTGATAGGCCTGAAGTACAGCACAGCAAACGTCATACATAACAAGTAAATCAACCTAATCTTATGGTAACGGATTAGATACCGAATATAAGCGGATGTTTTTGGGTATAGTTCAGCCTAGTTTATTGCTCATAGTAGTAAATGAAATAAAGCGTTTAACATATAGTTTAATTCTTTTAGGGCGTACTAAGTACAGCGAATTGAAATGCCAAGTTGACTACAAAAAGAAAACAAAAGTTTTAAAAGGGTATCACGTAGCAGATGCAAAGCGTGATAAGATATACTATTTATGAGGGCTATTTATTTAGCCCTTATTGGTGGGAGATCTAAACAATAAAAGGAAATACAAAAATGATTAAACATTCTTTTGCAACAGGGAGAATATACAACTTCCCTCAAAAAGTATTAATGCTTATTGAACGAGATAAAATAACTTTTTATGATCCTTCAAGAGATATTGCAGGAACGATAGAACTTGAAGAAAACGATATGATTGTAAAAGCAATAGATGGTGGTTTTATTAACGTAGCAAAAATACAAGCTGAAAGAAAAACAATGAAGAATTACGACAACGGCAATCATAAATGGTTTTCAATATTTGAAGCTGAAAAACTATTTGAAGAGGAAATATAAATGGAAATATTAGAGTACCATAAAGATATAGTTTTATTAGATAAACTATTAGAAAATGATTTAGATATTGAAACTAAAAAAGATATCTTAGAAATGAAAATACTTATTAGATTGGAAAAAAGCAAATGAGTAACTATAAACTATTAGGCGTTGGAACAAATGCCAAAACTATCAAGGGTGATGGTAGCGAATACTTGACAGCTATCTTGTATATGACACCCTATAAAGTAATGGTGGATGGCAA
>UEXM01000538.1_pt1 | contig 39509 bp, 60 predicted proteins | sample 1796661 | NCBI WGS metagenome assembly UEXM01 (sample SAMEA4772469, study PRJEB27181) | metagenome | reverse complement strand
ATCTTGGCGCAACCAATAGAAGGAGCAGATATGCCCGGCAGACCAAAATTGCGCGCCCTTATGACACAACTGCAAAACCGTGGTGGCCCTGAATTCTTCCAAGATTATCTTCTTGGCGGAGGGACGATCAGCGGCCTTGCCAAGGAGCTGGAGGTTGACCGTGGCTATCTCCGCCGCAACCTTATCAAAAAGCCTGAATACAACGCCGTCATCGAGCAAGTCCGCGAAACTGCCGCCGACACCCACGCCGAGCTTGGCTTTGACGTGATCCGCCAGTTGAAAGCTGACCGCGCCGCCGAGCGCGCCAATGCGCAGACCGGCAGCCGCCTCGCGGAGATCAGCCAAGTGGATGTCACTTTGGCGCGCGAAGAGGTCAGCCAGCACAAGTTCATCGCGCAAAGCTGGAACCAGAACCGCTATGCCAATGGCAAAGCCGGGGCAAACGTCACCGTCAATCTCGGCGATCTGCACCTCGATGCTTTGCGCAAGATGAAACTTGTGCGCGACAGCACCAAGGAAATCGAACATGAGTAAACCCGCCGCGCACGACGCGATGCTGGAGTTTGTGCAGACGTATCACAGCAGCCCTGCCAAGTTCGTCCATGAGGTGCTTGGGGTTGAGCCGCTGGATTATCAGGCGGAGTTCCTTGACGCGATTTCCAACGGCACCCGGATGCTCAGCATTCGCTCTGGCCACGGCACAGGCAAGTCAACCGCCGCGTCCTGGGCGATGCTTCACACGCTGATCTTTAAGTTTCCCTGCAAGATCGTCGTCACCGCGCCAACCACTGGCCAGCTTTTTGACGCACTTTTTGCCGAGCTGAAGAAATGGATCAACGAGCTGCCGCAGCCGCTGAAAGAATTGTTGAACGTAAAGTCAGATCGTGTGGAGCTGATCGCCGCCCCCAGTGAGGGCTTTATTTCGGCGCGCACGTCGCGCAAGGAAACCCCGGAGGCTCTGGCCGGTATTCACCAGGAGGCGGGCACGGTCTTGCTGATTTGCGACGAAGCGTCGGGGATTGACGAGGCTGTGTTTGAAGCGGCCGCCGGTTCAATGTCTGGCGCAAATACGCAGACCGTGCTGCTCAGCAACCCCACGCGATCCAGCGGCACGTTCTACGAAAGTCAGACGCGGATGGCGCACAAATGGTGGACGCGCCGCTGGAGCTGCATGGACAGCCCCTTGGTCAGCGAGGAGTTCATCGAGGAGATGCGCGAGCGCTACGGCGAGGAAAGTGCAGCTTTCGATATTCGTGTGCGCGGCGAATTTGCTAGGGCTGACGAGGACACCATCATTCCGTATCACTTGGTGGAAGCGGCGCAGAACCGCGACGTGGTGCTTGACCCCGACGCGCGTTGCATCTGGGCTTTAGACCCAAGCCGTTTTGGCTCGGATCGCACGGCTCTGGTCAAGCAGACGGGCAAGGTCATCACTGAGGTCAAGTCGTGGCGCGGCCTTGATCTGATGCAGACCGTCGGCCGTGTTATGGCGGAATATGACGCCCTGCCCCCCTCATCTCAGCCTGCCGAAATTCTGGTGGACAGCATTGGCCTTGGCGGCGGTATTGTTGACCGCATGGCGGAGCTTGGCGCGCCTGTGAGGGGCATCAACGTGGCGGAAGCGCCATCTATGAAAGGCACGTATAACAACCTCCGCACGGAGCTGTGGTTTAAAACCAAAGCCATGCTTGAGGATCGCGCATGCAAACTGCCGAAAGACGATGAATTGCTCGCTGATTTAACGGGAATTCGCTACAGCTTTACGTCAAGCGGTAAGCTGCAAGCGGAAAGCAAGGACAGCATGCGTAAGCGCGGTTTGCGCTCCCCTGACCTTGCAGATGCAGTTTGTATGCTTGCAGCAAGCGACGCCACCACAGCGCTCAGTGGAACGCTGACAAAGTGGCGCGGCGCAATCAGGCGCAACCTGTCAGGTATTGCCTGACGGCTTCTCTGGCCATTCTGGCGGACGATAGCCGTCCAACATCCACTGCATTACACGCGCCGCTATGGGGTTCACAGGGCGACTGTCAACGTCGCTCTCCCACTTGCGTATGGTGCGCGTATGCACGTTCAGAATGTCAGACAACTGACGTGCAGAAAGGCGCAACTCACGCCGCGCCTTGTTGAATTCATGTGGTTGCATTTTTACTCCTTATGCAAATCTATGTATTCGCGCAATTTGCTCTTTTCCATCTACGCCTCCATCACTTTTTTGACGTGCGCAATCAGCGCGTCAACGTCGTCGTGTTGCCACTCTTCCGTAATCTCAAACGTGTCGGTATTTTGCTCACAGAAGATGAATTGCTTCACTGATCCATCTTTGCGCGCATCAACATATTCAGCCAAATCGGGGTCTTTATAATCAACCCAAATTGTCAGTTGAAAGCCGTGACCACCATCTTGCACCATGCAAGGCTGTGTGTCGTTGTGCCATGAATTATCCTCAAAGCCATATTGACTTACGGCGGCAAAAATCTTGTCAAACGCTTCACCGTTGTCGAAATTACCAAACACTATTGGGTATCGCTTGCTTGCCATAGCCATCACCCTTCCCCTTCCAAAATAACCTTGCTGTAACCGCATTCATCGGCGATCCACTTAAACAAAAACCCTTCAAGCTCCTTCAAGCCCTCTGGCGTGGCATCGCGCTCATATTCACTGCGCTCTAAGAGTAGGTGATATTTGTCGCCCTCAAGCAAAATATGCCAATTACTCTCCATAAACTCGTCATAAACTTCTTCACCCTCTTCCAAGTAAATAAAGCCTTTCATTGGCTCATCATCGTAATTGGTCAACGTGTCTACAAAAACGCGCTTTACTTTGGTCGGCGCATCGGCGCACAAAAACAACCCATATTCCACTGCTTCTTTGTAAAGCGTTTCAGCCTCGTCCAATTCAATCGGCGTGTCTTTTTCAGCGAAAAACATACCAAAGACGCCACCCCAATCGGGGTCAGGCTTATCGGCCAACTCAGTTTTAATTTTAGAAGCCAACCAATCATTCAGTTGATCAAAATTAAGTGTCGTGTCTGTCATCTCATTTCTCCCTTTGGCGGACTTCATTGTCCGTTTGAAATTTTAAGGCGTGAGTTTGAACATTCAGCGCCAACCGCAGATTTTCTGCGGCGGTCAAGCGCTCCGCCCATACTTCATCTTGCTCTTGCTCAGTTTCGTCAGTGCAAAGCTCAATCATATGCAAGATCGCAATTTGCAGAACATTCAACTCAAGGTCGCTGATGTTTAACGTAATTTCGTTTCTGCCGTGCGCCATTACTTTTTCACCCAATGGCGTCAGGTTGCCCTTTTTGTCGTACATCTTGCTGAGCAACTTTTTTTCTTCGCTAGTCATGCCGTTCTCCTGTTTGGCGGACTTCATTGTCCTATACACTCTATATATGCCCAATGGGCAGATGTTCAAGGGGTAGAAATGCTAAAAGGTCAATTTTTTTTGCGCCTTTAGCATTTTCTTAACGCACAAAAAAAGAAGTGCCTTTTAATCAAGTTGAAAACCCGCCAAAACCGCAACATATTGTGCTAAAATAGCGATTTAAAACTACATGTGGTAATATGCGGCAACGCTTATTTGGAGAGCTGCCCGCACCGATGGCCAACGTTTTAGACTTATCTCCTGCTGATTTCCGCAACTATCTGGCGGAAAGCCAGAGCATGCACGGTTATACCCCTGACCGCATCAACCAGTTGCGCGCAGCGTATCGTCATCACAACTCGTTGAGCGGCGCTTTAGACCGCGCTGGCGAGCAAGGGCTGGACGGCATGAACACGTCAACTTTCCTGCCGCTCGCAGGGCCGCAGGGCATGTCCATCTGGGATGCGCTGAAATCTGGCCAAGCCCAAACGCGGTTCAAGGATTGGGCAACGGATGCCGTCGGCGCTGTGGTGCGCGGCGTTGAAAACCCACGCAACGCTGCGCAGGGCTTGCTGTCGCCAGAGGAGATGCCATCGGCGGGCATGGAAAGCGCAGGCTTTGCGATGCTTGGCGCAGGCTCAATCCCTGCACGGCTGCGCGTACCAGAACCCGGCGGTCAAACCGTCGGCACTAACTTTGGCGGCGTCGGCCATAACCAAGGCCCGCCGCTTGAGCCAGACGAGCTGATCCCACCGGCGCGCCCTGACGATCTGCCAACCTATTCCCCAAGTGTCCGCGCGGCTGAACAACTGCCGCAGGAAAAAGGCACTTACGAACAATTCCGCAAAATGCTGCTGGATCGAGGTGCAAAAGAGGATGAGCTGGAGTGGAGCGGTTTTGACGCCTATTTCCGCGACCAGGAGAGAGTGACCAAGGCAGGCGTGTTGTCCTATCTGATGGACAACGCCGGTGACAAGATGATCGACGTTGAAAGCAACACCGCCGAGGGTATGCTTGATGATGACAGCTCCGCAGACCCAGACGACATGATTGAGCGTTATGTTGAGACAAATTTACTTGATGAAGTTTATTATTATTTAAATGATGTAAGGCATCAGTGGCTAAACGACGGCGACCATATGCTAGCCAGAGACATGGACGAAGCGGATTTGCGTATTGCTGCGGCCGAGCATGATATTACCGACTTAGATGAGTTTAAGCAGCTTTTGGTGGATGAATACGACGGCGCAGACACATGGATGTCGCCCAGCACTTGGGGTGGCGGCGCACGCCCAAGGGGTTACACAATACACGCAGATGAAGATGCCGCGCTTGATTATGTCATAGACGAGGACATGGCGCGCGAAATGGCACATGACAGTTTATACGAACACGCCCGCTCAATGGATGTGGTTGAGCTAGCCGACAACCTCGGCCTTGGCGGCATGGCAAACGTAGCTGACAGCGGCGTTAAATTTGCTGATTGGTTTACAAAAGGCGCGCGCGACTACACTGAAAACCGCTTTGTTTACAGCCCCGCTGACCATGCCTCACGCGGCCCAACCTTTGACGCTGCGCACCACGACGAAAGCGACATAATGGTTCACACGCGCACAGCTCAATTTCCGCTGTCGCTTCGCTCAGGCAATGTTCACCACGTTGGTGAGGTGCAGTCAGACTGGGGGCAGCAGCTACGCAGAGAGGGGGCAGTCTTTGGCGAGCATGGCAAAATCTATCGCTCAAGGACGTTTGACGAGCAAAAAGGGATTGCCGAGGGCGTTGCGGCGTCAAGCGAGCTATTCAAGTTGCGCGAGCATGCAAAAAATGTTTACCGCCACGAAAGAAGCTTTGACGATGTTTGGACGCTCCACAATGACCCGTCCTACGGCTTGGATGCTGATATTTACAAGCATCATTATGGCGTGCCCATTACAGCCAGAGCCCCAGACGCAGCGCCGTTTAACCCCACCGGCCAGCAAATTTTAGATTATTTCTTAGACCCGACTGTCAAAACAGACGCCGCTGTAAAGATGAAAGAGCAGTACGGCGATCAATACGAAAAGCTTTCAAGAGCGCGCAGCACGGGCTTAGACATAGATAAGCAAAAAGCCAAAACCGGCGGCCCGCTCATTGCCTCCACCAACAAGTGGGTGGATTTTGCTCTGCGCCAAGAGCTTCGCAACGCCGTGCAGTCGGGCAACGAATGGATGACCATCAGCAATCCTGACATGGTGCAAAAGATGACCATGGGTCAAACCCACGGCCAAGGTGAGTTTTACGGCAAGATCGTGCCGCAGCGTTTGCAAAAAATTATCCGCAGTTTTGACAAAAACGCCAAACTCCAAAAAACCTCAATTTTAACCGCCGACGGTGAAAAAGAGGTGCTTGGCATCCGCCTGACGGACGACCTGGTGCGCAAAATGGCGGACAAGGGAATGCCGATATTTAGCAACGCCTCCGCGCCAGCCGCCTCAGTCGGGCTTCTTTCAGCGACAGATACACAACAACAGCAGCAACCCATGAGAGGGCTTTTGCAATGACCATAACCACATTTGCCGAGCTTAAAACAGCGGTTGCAGATTTCCTTGATCGTGACGATCTAACGTCTAGCATCCCCACGTTTATCCAGCTCGCCGAGGCTGACCTCAATCGGCAGGCTCGGCACTGGCGCTCCGAAAAGCGCAGCACTGCCACGATTGACACGCAGTACAGCGCAGTGCCTAGCGATTTTGCTGAGGCTATCCGCTTTTATATCACATCGAATGACACCCGCCCGCTGGAGCTGATCAGCCAGTCGGAGCTGTTGAGCCGCAAAGCCAACACGCTGAACACATCTGGCGAACCCGGATATTACGCCATCACCGCCGGTGAGTTTGAGGTCTACCCCGTGCCAGACGGCAGCTATACGGCCGAGCTGTATTATTACAGCCGCCTTGCCGCGCTCAGCGACAGCAACACGACAAACTGGATGCTGACGTATTTTCCCGACGCATATCTCTACGGCGCACTTGTCCACAGCGCCCCATATCTGAGCGAAGATGCCCGGTTGGCCGTGTGGCAAACTTTGTATGGAAACGCCGTAAGTGGTATTCTTACGGACAATGAACAGGCAAAATTTGGTGGATCAGGCCGCCGTATGAAAATTAACAGTTATTGAGGAAATAAAATGGCTTCTTTCGTAAAAGTAAATGACTTTGTAGAGTATGCGGTTGAGGGCATGAACCTCGGAAGCGACACTCTGATTGTCGCTCTGTCTAATACAGACCCAACTGCGGGAACAAATGTTACAGCAGACGGAAACGGTGTATTGGCTAACATCTCACAGATTAGTTACTCAAACCTGTCTTCAAGAACTCTGGCAAGTGTAACAAGCGCTCAGTCATCTGGCACATATAAGCTTGGTGCAGCCGACCTGACGCTAACTGCATCTGGCGGGGCAGTCGCAGCGTTTCGTTACGTTGTAATTTACAATGACACTGTGACGAATGACCCTGTAATTGGATACTACGATTATGGAAGCTCACTGACACTCAATGACGGTGATACTTTTACAATCGACATTGGCAGCAATGGTATCCTGACCCTCGCATAAAGGGGTGTAAAATGGCTAACGTAAAAATATCAGGGTTACCGGCGGCAAGCGCTGGCGGTGCGGCCCAAGAGTTTGAAATTAACGACAGCGGCACGTCCAAAAAGCTGACGGGCGCACAAGTGAAAACCTTTGTGAACAGTGACCGCGCGGCGTTGGGCGCAAACTCTGACATCACAAGCCTGTCGAGCCTCACAACCGCGCTCAGCATTGCGCAGGGCGGCACTGGCGCAACCTCTGCGGCGGCTGCTGTAACAGCCTTGGGTGTAACAACAGCAGCCGCAGCCGCAGACGAAGCTACGGCTCTGGCAATTGCGTTAGGATAGGGTATGGCAAATACATTCAAGACAATAACTAAAGCAGGGGTTACGTCCCTAGACACAATCTACACAGTGGCAGGGTCAACCACGACAGTCGTTCTGGGACTTGTCTTGGGCAACACGACAGGCTCAAGTGTGACTGCAACGGTTACGCTGTCGAGCGACACAGCCAATCGTGCAGGGGCTAACAACGAAGCCAACCAAGATGTTGAGATTGTCACCAATGCACCTATACCATCAGCAAGCTCTCTTTCAGTCCTAGATGGCAAGATCATTATGGAAACAACAGACATACTGAAGGTGTCAGCATCTGGTGCAACTGATGTCATCCTATCAATTATGGAACAAACATAATGGCAGGATATATCGGAAGCAAAGCAGCCGTCACTCAGGCTGATGGATACACCAAGACAGAGGCTGATGGACGGTACGTTGAGGGTGACGATACTCTGTATGTTGACCAGACGAATAATCGGGTTGGCATTGGGGAAAGTTCGCCTAGTCGCACCTTAACTCTTGTTGATGCAACCAGTGACGGAACAGGTGGTCTGTTAATTCAGAATTATCTACCCGTAATAGAACTTGATGACGCAAGTGGTGGTGGAACATCTACCATTATTAAACATGACGGAACTAATACCATTATTGAAAATGGTGGCACAGAACGCATGCGCATCGACAGCAGTGGAGGTATTTCTAAAAACGGCAGCTTCAGTTATTCTGGCACAAGTGATGATTTCTACTGGAATACTGGGAGTGGAGACAGGTTCAGGTTTCATTCTGGCACGACATCAAGCCGTGACATTTTAGGTTTCAGCAACCCAAATGGGGTTGTCGGGGCAATAGAGACAAGCGGTTCATCCACCTCTTACAACACATCCTCAGACTATCGTCTTAAAGAAAACGTGGTTGACCTAACAAGCGCAACAACACGCCTCAAGCAGCTAGAGCCAAAGCGGTTCAACTTCATTGCTGACGCAGACACAACCGTTGATGGCTTCATTGCCCACGAAGTTCAAACAGTCGTACCAGAAGCAACCACAGGTACACACAATGAGGTTGATGATGATGGCAACCCTGTCATGCAGGGCATAGACCAAAGTAAACTTGTGCCACTTCTTACCGCAGCCTTGCAAGAAGCCATCACAGAAATTGAGACACTAAAAACTAAAGTTGCAGCTTTGGAGGCAGGGGAATGAGTGGATACATAGGCACAACACCTGTCCCACAGGCTAGTCAGACTAGGGATGTCTTCACAGCTACAGCATCACAGACAACCTTTGCCACGACAGGCTATACTCCATCGTTCCTAGATGTATATGTCAACGGCTCACACCTCAAAAACGGCACTGACTACACAGCTTCCAATGGCTCAGATGTTGTCATGGCTTCTGGCCTGACTGTTGGTGATTACGTTGAAGTTGTTGCCTTTAACACATTTGAAAGTGCTGAAATAACAGCAGGGCTATACAAAGGTGAACGTGGCACAGTCGGCCCGACCACAGGCGCAGGAGACATCTTTCGGATCAATGAGCAAACCTTAAACACAAACGTCACCATAGACGCAGACGAAAATGCCACAGCAGCAGGGCCGTTAGCCGTTGCATCAAGTGTCACTCTGACCGTCACAAGCGGAGGGAACTTGTCCATTGTCTGAGGTTAGAACAAATACAATAAGTGCTGCGAATGGTACTGATCCTGTTACGTTGACAAAGCAGAGTGCAGCAAAAGTACACGCAAATGTGACAGAAAGTAACACTATCCAAGTTAGCACGAACGTGAGTTCGATAGTTGACGAGGGTACGGGCCGAATAGAATACAACTTTGGAAACGCTTTTAGCAGCGCTTGGTATTCATATGCAGCACTGAACAAAGACGGTAGTGGTCACAACGATGATGCAGGAGCAAATAGTTCATTTACTGACACAAGTACCGCCTCGCAATTCCATGTTTTTACGCACATGGGCGGCGTAGCGAATGACAGTCAAGGTGGAGTTGGTCTAATAATTCACGGAGACTTAGCATGAGTACGATAACGGTCACCAATATTAAAAAGACAGGTGAAACAGCTAGTCGTGCAGTGTCAGGAATTGCGGCGGCTTGGGTTAATATAGACCAAACTGGCGTGACATACCGTGATAGTCTTAACACCTCTAGTTTAACGGATAATGCGGATGGAGATACGACTGTCACGTTCTCTAGCAGCTTTGGAAATGCAAGCTACTCAATACCTTCAAGTTGCACTTGTGAAAGCGCTCACGCAAGAGGGCCAATAGGTTTTGGCTTAGCCGTAAACGGTGACAACACCGCAACGTCTTTAACGTCTAGTGCGTGTAGGATGCGTGCATTATATGGCGCAAGTGCTTCGTCAAATGGTGGTGCTTTAGATGTTGAGTATGCTTCCGCTATGTATATGGGAGACTTAGCATGAGTACATTAAACGTTTCCAACATCACAGACGGAACAACAACGGTCGGCACAAGCTATGTGGTCAATGGGTCTGCAAAGGCTTGGGTGAATTTTAATGGCACAGGGACGGTTGCTATTCGTGATAGCAACGGAAACGTAAGTTCAATTACGGACAATGCAACAGGAGATTTCTCTGCTAACTATACAAGCAATATGGATAGTGTTGGGTATGCCTTTACAGCCAACCGAGAAAGAAACGGACAGTACGGCGGTGTTATGGACTATGACCAAAGATACGTTGGCTCTGTTCGTATAATTTCTTATAAAGAAAATTTTAGTTCTTTTGACACCCCTGCAATTCACGTTTCAATCCACGGAGACTTAGCATGACCCACGGACATCTATGGGATAGACTAGCAGAAGCTAAAAGCCGCCTTGCGCCAGTGCAGTCTAAGTATCGTGTTGTGTTTGAAGACCCTTCTACACCAGACGAACCTGCCAAGGTGCTATGCCCTGATCCGAATTGGTTGGCCTGTGCTTTAGCTGGCAACATCCTCCCAGACATACAGACTTATCAACGTGACAGGGATGTGGCTGACGGACAGCACAAAGAGCATCCATACGCAGAACCCATTGGCCCTATGTCAGAAGAAGAAGCCATTGAGTATCTCATTATGAAAGACATCTGCCCCTCTGTGTGGCGAGACTACAAAGGCAACAGAACGATAATGCGGATCGTCCCTGTTGAACTAATACCAACCGACCGCAGCTTTAGGAATGCTTGGAGAATTGCAGCATGACAACGTACATAAACATAAACGGAGATGTTCGTGATGCGTCATCTCTTACAGTTCCAACTGACCGCACCTTTCGGGGCGCTTGGCGGTACAACGAGGCAGTCATTGAGGTGGACATGGCAAAGGCCAGAGACATCCACAAAGACAATCTTCGTGCTCAACGCAAGCCACGTCTGGAAGCATTGGATGTGTCTTACATGAAGGCTTTGGAGGCTGGCTCTGGCGCAGGTGCTATTGCCACGCAGAAGGCAACGCTTCGTGACATTACAGCAGACAGTCGTATTGCGGCGGCAAGCACACCTGATGCACTAAAGGCGCTGACATTGGCGGTCTTGCTAGGAGAATAGTATGGGAAGGGCTTTAAACCTATCTCAGTTTCAACACAATGTAACTGATGGTACAGATACAGTTGCTACTGGCTATGTAGTCAATGGGTCAGCTAAGGCTTGGGGAGACTGTAATGCTGCGGGATCAATAACATCATCAGGGTCATTCAACGTAAGTTCGGTTACGGACAACGGTACAAATGGTAAGCAGTTTAATTATACAAACAACTTTGCAAATCCAGCTTTGGGCGGTGCGGGGCAATCTAAAGGGATAGGGTCTTTTTCGCACGGTGATGGCGCATTTATCTTTTGTAACAGTAGTACAACTGCTCATTATTCCGTACAGTATTTCAATGCCCTTGCCTATGCAGACACTACGGCACAGTTCTTGGCCTTGGGAGACTTAGCATGACGGTTGAGGCAGGTACACATACAATACAAAAGGCTGACTAATGGCTAATGGGTTCCGCATAACGGAAGCATCAGACACCCGTATTCTTGAGAATGGGGATACAAGGGTAACTGAAAGATTTTTTACGCTTTCAGTTAATGCCGGATCATTTGCTCTTACTGGTCAAGCTGCCTTATTAAATGTTAACAGAAAGATTGCCCTAGTTTCAGGGTCATTTAACCTAACAGGTCAAGCTGTAGACTTAGACAAAGCAGCAAAGATTTCAGCTTCAAATGGCAGCTTTACTTTAACAGGACAATCAACAGGGCTAAACAAAGCTCAAAAAATAAGCGCGTCAAATGGCAGCTTTGCACTAACAGGTCAGTCAGTTGATTTAGACAAATCGCCTAAGATGAGTGCAAGCAATGGCTCATTTAGTTTAACTGGGCAGTCTGTTTCTCTAGCAAAAGCCCTTAACATAACTGCATCCAATGGTACTTTTGCCCTCAGTTTACACGGCGCAGCCAAACTTATTACTGAGGTTACGCCGCATGGGGGCTTTACCGTTACGGGTCAAGATACTGGATTAGTAAAGTCACTTAATCTATCTGCTTCTAATGGTTCTTTCTCTGCAACAGGCCAAGCTGTTGACCTTGATAAAGGTAAGGTCATTAGCTCTGGCTCTGGAACTTTTGCATTAACAGGGCAAAGTTTAAGTCTTGTAAAAAGTTTAAAGGTTATAGCTGCAAGCGGAAGTTTTGTATTAACAGGAAGACCTGTAACATTTGGCAATGCTTATTCTTTATCTGTTGCTTCAGGTACGTTTAGCCTTTCTGGGCAATCTATTACATTTGGTAAATCTTTAAACATTGCAGCTAATAATGGCTCCTTTGTTGTCTCTGGAAAAGACGCAGACTTAAATGCTGCTAAGAAAATAGAAGCAGCGCGCGGTACGTTTAGTTTATCTGGTCAAGCTGTAAACTTTGGCAGCACTAAAGTGCTAACACTAAGCATTGCCAATGGCACGTTTAGTTTAAGCGGTCAGCAAATTGACATAGATATTTCTGAGGGCTTTTCATCAGGATCGTTCTCGCTTTCGGGCCAAACTGTTACGCTTAAAAAGTCAGTTAAGTTAGAAGCAGAGCGTGGTTCTTTCAGCTTATCTGGTCAGGCGGTTAGCTTTGAGCAGACTGAAGCAGCCAAACTAGATGCTGCAAACGGATCGTTTACTCTTACTAGTCAGGCAGCAAACTTAAATAGAGAGATTAATCTAACTGCTGGCTCTGGCTCTACCTCTCTCTCTGGTCAAGCTGTATCTCTTAAAAAATCATTAACGCTAGAAGTAGAAACCCAAGCGTTCAATCTATCTGGGCAATCTATTCCTTTCGGGTCTGCTTCAAACATTTCACTAGGGTCTGGTTCGTTTGCAGCGACGGGCCAAGCAGCGAATTTAAACAGGGCAATCCAATTAACCGCAGAAACCTCGGCTTTTGTAAAAACGGGCCAATCTGTGCAATTTAATAGAAGCGCAAAGGTGAGCGCGGCCAATGGATCGTTTAGTGTAAGTTTAAACGCGGCCAATTTAAATACTGGAAGATTAATAGCTGCAAGCAGTGCCTCGTTTGCTTTGTCGGGGCAAGCTGTCACTTTTGGCCTTGTAAACAAAATTATTCTAGCCTCTGGCGAGTTTACGTTAATTACAAACAATGTAAAATTTGGCGGCTGGGTAAGTGTGCTAGAGGCCGCCGAAACGTGGACAGACCAGCCGTCTACCGCTGAAGTGTGGACTGAGCAAACAAGCGGCAGTGAAACGTGGACACGGCAGCCGTCTACCGCTGAAGAGTGGGTTACCCAGCAAAACCAATCAGAAACGTGGGCACAGGCCGCTTAGGCGTTTTAACCGTTCTGATATATAATAGACCAAACGGAGTAAACCGATGGCAACGACGACAAACTACAACTTTAACAAGCCAACTGTTGGCGGCTCAACGAATAGCTGGGGCACGGATTTAAACGCAAACTGGGACAGCATCGACAGCACGTTGCACAACGCGCTGACAGGTGCGGCCGCTATCACGCCCAATCTCACTGCCGGATCCTGGAAGGTGAGCGGCACGGCGGTCACTGCGTCAGCGGCTGAAATTAACTTGTTAGCAGGCCAAACGTCACTTGTCCCATCTGGCGTGATCGTCATGTGGAGCGGTCAGACCTCGGCGATCCCTACGGGCTGGGTTCTTTGCGACGGCTCGAATAGCACGCCAAACCTTACAGATAAGTTTATCATGGGCGCTGGCGCTAGCAACGAGCTAAGCACAGGCGGCACAAACAGCCTGACCATCGCAGAGGGCAACCTACCAAGCCACACCCACAGTAGTGGCTCACTAGCCGCTGCCAGCGCAGGGGCACACACGCACAGCGTCACAGACCCCGGCCATAGTCATACCATTAACCAGGGCGACAGCGGCGGCGGCGGTGACGGCTGGGACGGCTCTGGCTCAAACGCAACAACCAATAGCGCAACAACAGGCATATCCATAGCCAGCGGCGGCGCACACGCGCATACGGTTTCTGGAATAACAGGCGCAACTGGCTCCGGCAATGCAATCGACAATCGCCCTTCCTACATGGCGCTCGCGTATATAATGAAAACATGACTTTAGTCCCTCTTGATATACCCGCAGGGGTTTACCGCAACGGCACTGACCTCGACGCCTTTGGCCGTTGGCGTGACGCAAGCCTTGTGCGGTGGAGGGACGGATCGCTGCGCCCTGTTGGCGGTTGGCGCACTCGATCAACCGGCGCAATAAATACAGTTGCGCGCGGCAGTCACTCTTGGATCACAAACAACTCTAGCAGTTGGCTTGCCATCGGCGCATATAACCAACTCAAGGTCGTAAACCAAGGTGGAACGGCGTACACCATCACGCCCGTAGGATTTACCAATGGGCTGCTAACTGCGGCGGTCTTAACGGGGTACGGAAACAGCACTTACGGCACAAGTTATTACGGAACGTCGCGCCCGGATACCGGCAACTATTCGGAGTGCAGCACCTTTGCTCTAGACAACTGGGGCGAATATCTCGTCGCCTGCTCGCACAGCGATGGCAAGCTGTACGAATGGCAGCTCAACACCTCGGCGGTGGCCGCAGCAATTACCAATGCGCCGACCTCAAACCTCGGTTTGATCGTCACAGAGGAGCGTTTCCTGGTGGCGCTTGGCGCGGGCGGCAACCCACGCAAGTTGCAGTGGTGTGACCGCGAAAACAACACTGTTTGGACAGCCGCCGCGACAAATGAAGCGGGTGACATTGAGCTGCAAACATCTGGCCGAATAATGACTGCGGTGAGGACGCGCGGCCAAACGCTTGTCCTGACCGATATAGACGCCCACACGATGCGATACCAAGGGCCGCCGTATGTGTTTGGGGTGGAGCGCGTTGGAACGGCCTGTGGGATCATTTCACGCAAGGCCGCAGTGGACGTGGACACAGGCGTGCTGTGGATGGGTCAGCGCGGCTTTTACGGGTTTGACGGCAACAGCGTGCAGGAAATCCCCTGCGAGGTTCACGATTATGTTTTTGCCGACATCAACCCCGCGCAAGTCAGCAAAACTTGGGCGATAACAAACAGCCAGTTTGGTGAGGTCTGGTGGTTCTATTGCAGCAATGACAGCACTGAAATCGACAGCTATGTGGCGTTTGATTATAAAGAAAATCACTGGATGACAGGCGAGCTGTCACGTTCAACTGGCGTGGATCGCGGCATATTCAAATATCCGCTGATGATGACAACGACGGGCAACGTGATTGAGCATGAGGTCGGTCTAAACTATGACAGCGCGCCGATCTACGCTGAAACCGGCCCGTTCTCCATTGGCACTGGCGAGCAAGTTATGAGCGTCACCAAGCTGATCCCCGATGAGCAAACGCAGGGCGATGTCACCGCCACGTTCAAGACGCGGCTGCACCCCAACGACACCGAGCGCAGCTATGGGCCTTTCACCATGGCGAACCCCACGTCGGTCAGATTTACCGGGCGGCAGGCGCGCATGCGGATAGACGCGGCACGTCAGGCTGATTGGCGCGTCGGGACGATGCGCGTTGAAACTAAGGCGCGGGGTACTCGATAATGCCGTCACCTGTTTTTCCACCGCTCGGCCCTGACTGGAAAGCATGGGCGCGCCAATTTACTGCGGCGATCCAGCGACAGGCGGCAAAACTCTATACCAAGACAAGCGATGACAACCCATCGGAAAACGGCGTCATTTTGTGGGACGAGCAAAACAAATATCCAGTGGTTTCATCAAGCAACGCTTTTCTGGAGGTGCTTGTGAAAGTCTCTGTGCCCGCTTCAAGCGTCGGAGCTGCCGGTGATAAATCTGGCATGATCTCGTTTGACGCAAATTACATCTACGTTTGCACGGCTTCACACGATGGATCGGCAAACATATGGAAGCGCGCGGCGCTCACTGGTGGTTCATGGTAGAGCTGCAATCAGAGCTGGATCGTTGCCGCCCGTGGATCGAGGCGGCGCTGGAATACTCCGCAGGCACTCACGATTTTATCGACGTGTGCGAGGGCATCTATAAAGGCACGATGCAGCTCTGGCCTGCCCCGGATGGATGCCTCATTTCGGAGATTATCAACTATCCAAAAAAGCGCGTTTTAAACATATTTCTTGGCGGGGGCGAACTCAGCCAAATTATGGATATGCACGCGGATGTGATAAATTGGGCACAACAACAGGAATGCGCGGCTCTGACGATGACAGGTCGCTTTGGTTGGAAAAAGCCATTGGCAGAATACGGCTGGACGCCGCTGCACGCATCCTACCAAAAGGAGATATAGAATGAGCGGTGGCAAAGGCGGATCGCAAACCTCAGAGGTTTCAGTGCCGCAGTACATTGAAGATGCGGCAAGGCGGAATTTACAAAAGGCCGACATGGTTAGCGAGGTTGGCTATGCCCCTAATTATGGCCCTGACGTTGCCGCCTTCACGCCAGCCCAACTAGCGGCGATGATGAACACCAACGACACGGCAAGCGCCTTTGGTCTAAATGTGCCAGAGACATCTGGCATGCCAGAAGCAACCGAATATGCAGGCGGTGTCTTGGGTTATTCCTCCATGCCACTTTATGAGCAAGCGCTTGAAGAATTCAGATCGGCGCGACCAGGACAGGCTGAATATATTGATAGTTTCTTTGTTGACCCTGTGACGGGCGAACCAAACTACGCGCCCCCTGCCCCGCCTGTGGCGGCGAGCAGCTCAAGCGGCAGCTCTGGCCCGTATATCCCGCCGCCACCGCCTGATTACGTCCACAACGGCCAAACCTACAAGGGCAGCGATCTGGTCACAGACCACATTGCTGGCGCTGAGCAACCGGGAATTCTGGACAGTTTGTTTTTTACCCCGACGGTCAGCTCAATGGCGAACAACGCAGGCGCTGGCTCAGTCTATAACCCGACCACTGGCGGATACGACCGCACGCACACAGCACCGGGGAGCAGCTTGCGGCCACGCAGCAAGGCGGAGGGCGCGTCCACAAGCTTCTTTGATAAATTTAGAGGGCCATTTTAATGTCACAGCAAGGCTTATCAGGTGGCGGACAGCCAGTGCCCGCGACGCCGACAGGCAAAGGCGGGATTGGCGGCGTTCAGCCTTTAGCTCCGCAGAACGGGTTCAACATCAACAACGCGGCAGCCGGCGGATTACAGCAGTCCATGCTAGGCGCGCAGGCAGGGATGCAATACACGCCAATGACCGCTGCGGCTGGCATGGCAAACTATGCCAACCCCTACGAAAACCAAGTGGTGCAGCGCACGCTGAGCGATCTTGGCGACATGCAGCAGCAATCGCTCAACCAGATGGGCGCAGATGCCACAGCGGCCAACGCCTTTGGCGGATCGAGGCACGGCATTGCAGAGGCAGAAACGCGCAAAAACTACGCGCGCACAGCGGCTGATGCGGCAAATGCAATGCGTCAGCAGGGCTTCAACACAGCGCTCGGTGCATCACAGTTTGACGTGAACTCTGGCTTGCAGGGCGCGCAGCAGAGGTTGTCAGCGACCAATCAGCTTGGCGCGCTGAGCAATCAAGCGTTTAACACAGGCCAAGCGGTTAGCCAGCAACAGATGCGCGACGGGGCAATGCAGCAGGGCTTACAGCAGCTTCTGATTGACGCAGCAAAAAATCAGTTTGCAGGCTACACCGGCGCGCCAGCAAATGCGCTGACCGTGCCAAACACGACGATGGGCGTGACGCCCGCGCCAGAGTCAATGACCGAGCAAAAAAATCCGGGGCTGTTTGATTATCTCAAGCTGCCGTTCATGTTGGCTGGGGGAGCGTAAACAAGATGGCTCTGTCCGAATTTCCGCTTACACAAGACATCATCGACAGATTTTCGCCGGTCATTCCATCGCTCAGAGGCGCTTTTGCTGGAGAAATGGCGCAAGCGGGAAACGAGCTGCGGAGCATTCAAGCCGCCCAAGCAGCCTTGGCGGCAAACCCAAACGCAAACGTCGATGACCTCCAGCGGGCAATCGCTCTGGCGCTGCAAAGCCCGCCCCCTGCCGCCCCCGCTAGCAACCCGCAAACTGCTGATCAAACAGTGGCCACTGCCAGCACAGCGCTGCAAGACCCGACTATATCGACAGCATCACGCCCTGTCGCTCCACAACAACAGCAACGCGGCGGCGGGCTTCTGGAAATGTTCGGCCTGCAAAAGATGCAAGCTGGGGCGCAAGGTGAAACTGGACAAAAGTTTTACGAGCGCGACAGGTTTAAAGATTTCAGTGGCACGATGGCCAACTGGCTCAACTCGATGACGCTAAATCCTGACCCAAATCTAGCGGCGAATATGGACGCTGGGAAGCAGCGGCGGACTGCCAACAAATCACGAAATAGAACCGTGGACATGCTCACGCAAAAGGCGGAAAGCGGTGATACTGTGGCGGCCGCCGTGTTGGGCGCTTTAAACACTGGCGCGATTACCGCTAAAGACGCAATTAGCACTTATTTAAGCCAGACGCTGACTGACCCCAAAACGCAGGGTGAAATGGCTAAGAGGGTGATGGAAGCTCGCAAGGAGTTTTCTGGCCGCGCGGAGGCAAAAGGCTTTTCTGAGGTTTCTTTTGCCTATGGCCGCATTGCGTCAGCGATCCAAGGCGGGCCAACGGCGGCTGGCGACTTGTCACTGATATTTAACTTTATGAAAATGCTTGATCCCGGTTCTGTCGTAAGGGAAAGCGAATTTTCTGCCGCGGCAAGCGCTGGCTCATACGGCGAGCGCATTAAGGCGTTGGTCGGATCAATCGAAACGGGCACACTTTTGTCAGCGGCACAGCGAGCTGATTTTGTGGCGCGGGCAACTGGCCTATATAAGAGCGCGCAGGGGCAGTATGACAAAGTTGCCAACCAATACCGTGACTTTGCGGTGCAGGCAGGGCTAGACCCCAGCTTAGTCGTGCCAGACATCAGCTATGCCGGTGAATTGCTAAAACGACCAACAATCTTAGACGTACCGCCACGGCCAACAACTGGCGCAGCCGCACAAAGTTTCCCAACAGACGAGGCTTGGCAAAAGCATTGGCGCGAAGGTTTCACAGAGGAACAGCGCAAACGTTACCTCCAAGCATTAGGAAACTAGAATGGCCAAGACAGCAGAAGAAATTTTAGCGGAGACAATGCAAGCTGCCGAGGCAGAGGTTGCACGCAAGGCCGCAACCCCAACCCAGCGCACCAGACAAGCCCTGCAAGGGCTGACCTTTGGCGGAGCTGACGAGGCGGAGGCATGGCTGCGCTCACTTGGTGGCCGCGACTATGACGAGGTTGTGGCGGAGGTGCGCGGCCAGCTCAAGGATTACCAAAATGCACGGCCGCTAGAGGCTATTGGCTATGAGGTTGGTGGCGCTGTCTTGCCCGCTATCGTTGGCTCCATGTTTTCGGGCGGCGCTGCGGGCGGCGCTACTTTGGCGCGCCTCGCTGCAAAATATCCACGCCTCGCAAAAATCGCAGGATTTACAGCTCCGACTGGCATTGGCGATGCTGCGATTACCGCCACAGCGCAGGGCGCTTTGTCGGGGTTTGGCCACGGCGAGGGTGACGCATTAGATCGGATGTACGGCACTGCCGTTGGCGCGGGCTTAGGAGGTGTGGGCGGCACAGCGCTTTACGCGGGAGCGCCTATGGTGACAAAGCCATTCGTGGCGCTTGTGGATATTGCGCGGCGCAAGCTTGGCAACACTGGCGGCAAAGCGGTTGAAACAGAGTTGCAGCGCCTTGCCACCGAGGGCGGTATGACAGTTGACGAGGTTGTGGAGGGCGTCCTCAACGGCAAGATCATGGCGGAAAACAGAACGCTGCTCGATGCTGTAAAAACCTTTAGGGCAACCGGCGGCAAGGCCGCAGGGATGCTTAGAGAAACGCTTGAGCGCCGCCCCGGTGAAACGCGGCAAGTCGCAGTAAACGAAATCAACAAATATTTGTCAGAGGTTAAAGACCCCAACATTTTGCGCGGAATGAAAGCAAGCGACGAAGAGGCAAAGCGTTTAGAAAAACAGGCATATGCGCCGTTCAGAGAGGTTAAAGTTGAAACCGACGATTTGTTCCGACAGCTTGAGCTTGTGCTAGAACGCGCGCCAGAGGCGGCAAAACAGGTTGAGCAGGCATTATTTATGCGCAGCGGGCAAAAGCCGTATTTTACCGTGGCGGACGACGGCAGCATTATATTCACGCGGCAGCCCACCATGGAGGAAGCTGAACAGGTTAGACGTTCGCTCTCTCAAATAACGTCAAAACTGTACAAAGGTGACGCAGGCGTTGTCGGCGAAGAGGCGGCTAATCTACAGCAAGGGCTGCGCGCAGCAATTGACGACGCCTCACCAGAGATGGCGGCGACCAGAGCGCAGGCGGCAACGGTGCGTAACGCGCGCGATGCTTTTCGGGACGGCCAAAAGGCTTTGGCTAAATCTGCCGATCAGGTTGAAATTGAGTTTGCAGATGTGCAAGCCCTCGGTGGCTCGGCCGTCAGCGCATATCGAGCTGGCGTGATGCAGGCATACCGTAACAAAATGGGCACTGGTTCAAAGGCCAGCCTGATGCGAAACCTCGCTGACGAGGAAAACAAACTAGGCGCAATCCTGCGCATCGTCATACCAGAGGATCAACTGCCGCAAGTCTTGGAAAAAGTTGACGTTGCGGCTGGCGCGCAGAACGCTGCAAACAGGGTTTTGGGCGGGTCTGACACTCAGGTCTTGAGGGAGCTGGGGAAACGGCAAGGTATGAACATCGGCGGCGACGAAATCGCCGAGGTTGTTACTAGCCCCAACCCAATCAACATTTACCGGCTTTTGCGAAAAGTCACACAGCGCGCCGCACCAGGGCTGACCGACGCCGAAAGAGAACAGGTGGTCAAAGTGTTGATCAGCCGCGACCCGGACATGGTTCGCAATGCGCTGAACGACACCAGCGGCATGGCTGTACTACAGCGCGCAATTGAAGGCTTGGCGCAGACCTTCCAGAGCGGCGCGACAAACGTGGGAGCACGGCAGACGCAAGGCGTTTTGGACGCAGTAATGCAGTAGAGGAATATGCAAGGCGTTTTGGACGCAGTAATGCAGTAAAGGAATATCATGGAACTGAAGCCCAAAACCCGCGACGAAATTGAAAGCATTGTGCAGGCGGCCGTGGACGACGCGGTATCGTTTGTTGAGGCGGAGATCAGCGAGGACAGGATCAAAGCCCAGCGCTACCTAGACGGCCGCGTTGATATTGGGCATGAGGACGGGCGCAGCAAAGTGGTTGCGACCAAAGTTCGGGATGTGGTGCGCGCCACCAAGCCGAGCCTGATGCGCGTTTTTCTGAGCAGCTCGCGGCCGGTGGAATTCGTACCGCGCACGCCTAACGACGTGGCGATGTGTGAGCAGGCTACAGAGATGATGCACCATGAGTTTGTCCGCCTGGGGGGATACCGTGCTTTAAATGACGCTTTCAGCGACGCCATGGTCAAAAAGCAGGGCATCATCAAGGCATACTGGCACACCTACCCAGAGGCTAGTATTCACACGTTTACCGATCTGTCTGATGAAGAGCTGATGCTGCTGACCTCAGATGACGGCGTTGACGTGCTGGAGCAGTCCACCGAAATGTCAATTACAGTTGACGAATTTGGCGCAGAGGTTGAAATGCCTGTCCACGCCGTGAAGCTCAGCCGCAGAAAGATGAAAGGCGAGCTGTGCATGGAGAGCGTGCCCCCGGAGGAATTCTTCGTGAACCGCTCCGCGCGGTCATTGCAGGACGCATTCGTGGTCGCGCACCGCACTGAAATGCGCGCCGGGGACGTAATCGGCATGGGCTTTGACCCGCAGGTCATTAACAAGCTTAACGCTTTTGACGGCGGCTCTGAAATGACTGAAACGGAGCAGTTTGAGCGCGACGGATTTAGCCACGACGTTGACGAGGATGACCTAGACCCGTCGATGAAAAACGTCAGTATCACAGAGGCATATATGCGCTGCGATGTGGACGGCACGGGCGTACCAATTCTGCACAAGTTTCTGCTTGGCGGTACGAAATATGAGCTGCTGGATTTTGAGCCGTGCGATGAGCTGCCATTTGCCAAGTTTGAGGTTGATCCAGAGCCGCACAGTTTCTACGGCCGCAGCCTAGCCGAGATTGTCATGGATGATCAGGACGCCGCAACGTCAATTCTGCGCGGAATTCTCGACAACGTGGCAATGGTGAATCAACCAAGAATTGGGATCGTGGACGGCCAAGTCTCGATCGACGATGTGCTGAACAACGAAATTGGCGCGATTGTGCGGATGCGCCAAGCCGGGGCTGTGCAGGATTTGGCCGTGCCATTTACCGCCGGTCAGACGCTCAGCGCGCTTTCCTACATGGACACGCTAGTTGAGCAAAAAACAGGGGTGACGCAGAACGTGGCGCTGAACCCGGATGCGATGCAAAGCACCACCAAGGCCGCCGTCACCGCAACGGTGGAAGCAGCGGCGGGTCAAATTGAGGTGATGGTGCGCAACTTGGCGGACGGCATGCGCGATCTGTTTGGGATTATGCTGCGCCTGATGCACAAGAATGTTGATGAAGAGCAGATGATGCGCCTCAACGGCCAGTTTGTGCCAGTTGATCCGCGTGTCTGGGACACCTCGATGCATTGCCAGATCAACGTGGGTCTGGGCACAGGCCGCGAAGAAGAGCGTCAGGCAGCTCTGGCGCAGGCGCTTCAAATGCAGACCATGGTTTATCAGAATTACGGGCCGATGAACGGCTTGGTCAGTTTGACCAACATTCGCAACACTCTGGCGGATAGCTTGGCGCTGTCTGGCGTCAGAAATGCTGACCGCTACTTTGCGCCGATCACGCCAGAGATAGAGCAGCAGATGCTACAGATGCAGCAGCAGGCCCAGGCGCAGCAGGGTCAGCAAGACCCCAACGCCGCGTTTATCCAAGCTGAGCAAGTCAAAGCGCAGGCGAAGATGGCGAGCGATATGGCCAAGCTGCAACTGGACGCGCAGAAAGCGGCGGCCGAGGATGATCTGAAGCGCGATCAGATGGCGCAAGACCTGATGGTGGATGCGGCGAAGGTCGTGGGCCAGTACGGCACTGCCGTGGACATCGCCAGAGTGAAAGCAGAGCAAGAAAAGCTGCGCACAGTCGCCGGGATTGCTCAACCTCAACAGGTGCAATAACTACCACATGTAGTATTTCACACCGTTTTTAGACTATATATAGTGTTTCTGGTATTATCTTAGCGACTGAAATCGCTAGGATAAACCTTGAAAAACGACATCCGCATTGAGGCAGAAGAAGCCCGCCGCCTAAAAAGCGACACGGCATTCAAGCATTTCCTTGATCTGGTGCGTGAAAACCAAATCCAAGCGTTTAAGTCCAGCGCCGCCGACGACATCGACGGCCGGGAAGAGGCGCACGCAATGATGCGTGCCGTCAACTTGATTGAGGTACAGCTCGACGCGGCAATTGCCGCAGAGGTGCTTCTGAAACGCAAAAAGATAAAGGGTTAGCACCGTGGAAACGACTGACTTAGAAAGTGCTGTTGACAGCATCTTACAAGACCCAGACATTAAGTCTGAAGAAACTAATCCAAGCGACACTGCGGAAACTGAGGTTCAGCCAACTGACGACGGTCAGAGCGACGCCCCGGAAGAAACAGCGGAAAGCGAGGATGTTGTCGAAGCGTCCGACGACGCCGATACCGGCGAAGAATTAGACGTTGAAATTGATGACGATGACTTAGCAGAGCCAAGTGAAACGACCAACCTCATCCCCGTCAAAATTGACGGCAAAGAAGAGCGTTGGACATTGGATGAATTGCGGCAATCTGCGGCTGGTCAGGGGTACATCAACAAACGAATGCAGGAAGTTGCTGCGCTTGAAAAGCAATACAAGCAGCAATTTGAAGCATTAGCCCAACAGCAACAGCAAACTCTGGAGCTGTACCAACGTGCGGAAAAAGGCGGTCTGCAAGCCCCTGTCCCACCGTCCAAAGAGGATTTCACAGCCGATCCAATTGGCTACATGGAAAAGAAAATCCAATTTGACGAGGCCAAGGCTGCGTATGACCAAGATGTCGCGGCGTTACAACAAACGCAGCGCCAGCAAAGTGCGCAAGAACAACAGCAAGAACAAGCCTACTTGGCGGATCAAGCGGAGCAGCTTAAACGGCTGATCCCAGAAATTGCGCACCCGGAAAAGGGCGCTCAATTACGTCAACAGCTCATCGACACAGGCGTTGAATACGGATTTTCCCCAGAGGAAATTCAGGGCGTCAAGGATAGCAGGCATGTGTTGGCGCTGAACGATGCGCGCAAATACCGGCAGCTCTTAGCCAAGAAGAAAGCTGCAAAAAAAGAGCAGGGTGAAACCCTCCAACCAGTCCGCGCTGGTGCAAAAAAACGTCCAGAAAATGCTGCGGCTACCAACCGCAAAAAGGCGCAACAGCGCCTGCAAAAGTCAGGCCGCATTGAAGATGCGATTGACCTGATTATGAACTCCTAGAAAGGACGATCCAATGGCTCAGCCGAGCAACACGTTTGACAGCTATGATGCTGTCGGTCTGAAGGAAGACATTTCTTCGCAGATCACCCAAATTAGCCCCCAGGACACGCCGTTTTACAGCAAGTCTAAAAAGACTACGGCCAGCAACACGTTGCATGAGTGGCAAACCGATGCGCTAAGAAGCAGCGCAAACAACAGTCACATTGAAGGTGATGCAACCACAGCGGAAGCTCGCACGGCGACCACACGCTTAGGTAACTACACAAATATCTTTAAAAATGCCGTTGTCGTCCCAGACACAGATGAGGGCACAGATAAGCATGGCCGAAATCGTGATTTAGCATATCATGTGCTAAAGGTAGGTGTTGAGCAAAAGCTCGATATAGAAAAGGCGATGTTTGCATCCAACGCAAAGGTTGCGGGTAACTCCACAACCGCGCGTGAAATGGCGGGCGCTCCTGCTTGGATAAAAACCAACACCGTCCACGGCGCTAATCAGGGCGCCGACCCAGCGGGCACTGGTGCAAATACGCGTACAGATGAAACATCAACTCTCATCGCGTTTTCGCAAGCTCGTTTTGACACAGTGATGCAGTCAATTTGGGAAGAAGGCGGAAAGCCTGACACCGTGTATCTATCTGCGTTTCAGATGGATAAAGCCCTCGGCTTTACGGGTAACAATAATCAGCGTTCAGCCGTTCAGGCCGGTGACGAGCGTGTAATCAAATCGCTAGCGGTCTACGTGACCCCATGGGGGAGCATAGAATTTGTGCCATCGCGCGAAAACCGCTCCAGGGACGTGTTTATAATGCAAGATGACATGTGGAACGTGGCAGTGCTGCGCCCCACTAAAAATGTCGCCTTGGCGAAAACTGGCGATAATACCACTAGGCAGATCACCACAGAACTCACAATGGTCTGCAAAAATGAAGCAGCAAGTGGTGGAATTTTCGACAACACCACATCTTAAAACTTAGGTGGGGGCGGCTTTGCTGCCCCCTCCCCTTTTTTTGGAGCTTCAGATGAAAAAAATATTGGTTAACAGGATCAAGATAAAATGCAGCAAGGGTCGCATTGAGAAGGGCGAAACCGTGGTTTTACCCGATGCCGAGGTGCAAGACATCATTAACTATCGTGCGGATTCAATCACCGTGTTGGAGGATGTGGCGGAGCCAGCAAAGCCAGAAAAGACACGCAAGGTGAAGAATGCCAAAGCCAGCGCATAGCACAAAGATTGGTCAGCAGCTCAGCCTCGATGGCGATCAGCTTATAGTAAAGCAGACGTTTGACGGCTCGCAGATGCTGAAAGACGCCGCCAAAGCGCGTGAGCTTAGCCCAAATGCCTTTGGGTCTGAACACAAGCTCGCTGGGTTTGTTGACCTAGCCATGGTGAACGAATGGGCCAAAGAGGCAGGCGTGTCTTGGAATGACACGCAGGCAATCAAAGAGGTCATAAAAAAGAAAATGCTTAGCAACGAATTTGGGTCGTTGCGCGTTTGGGAGGGCACTTGGTGATATGGAATATTCCACGCTTTGGACTGTTGGCCTCACCGCGCTGCTGGGGGTTTTCGGATGGGCTTTGCGCGCCACCTACTCAGAAATTCAGCGCATGCAAATTCTGCTGAACAGAACGCGCGAAGAAATACCCCGCGAATATGTCACGAAAGCTGAGCTGCGCGACGACATGAGCCGCGTGATTAACCGTCTTGAGGCACTAGACGCAAAACTGGATAGAATAATAGAAAGCCGCTGAAATGCTCGCCGAGCTTGCCGCCTTTAACGCCGCTTTTGCCACTGTAAAAGCCGCCCTGTCAGCGGGGCGCGACATTACGGATTGCGCCAAGGGAATTGGCGATATGATCGGCGCGCAAGAAACTCTCCGGGCGCGCGGCGAAAAAAAGCAGAACAGCATTTGGTCGGCCTTGGCGGGCAAGGACACCAACGATTTTGAAGAATTCATGGCGCTGGAGAAAATCAAAACGCAGCGCGCCGAGCTGATCCAGACGCTACAACTATACGGCCGTCCTGGTCTCAAGGATGATTTTCTAAAGTTTGAGGCAGATGCGCGCAAAAAGCGCCGCCAAGCCGCACAAGAGGCAGCGGATCAGAAAGAAAACATTTTAACTTGGGTGCTTCTTGGGGCAGTCGCTATCGCCGCGCTTGGCGGTATGGGCGGCCTGCTCTGGATGGCGCTGTATCTACGAAGTTTATAACCGCAACAAAAACATGAGGTGAAGCAATGCCGCGAGGAATGGGAACATACGGGTCAAAAGTTGGGCGACCACCGAAAAAAGGCAAAAAGTCAGGCAAGAAAAGGTAGCAGCATGACCATTGAAGAAAAGCAGCACCTCGATATGCAAGTCTACCAGCGCAACCGCCGCCATATGTGTTGGGGCGCTATGGGCATGATGCTCTTTTGTACCGCAGCGACGATATACGATCCCACCCGGATGGCTGCGGCCGAAAGCATCCTCATGGCTCAATATCTGGCGTTAAGCGCTCTGGTGGGAGCTTATTTCGCCGTGGGTCACAAGGAGGTTTAGTATGAGTATTGTCAGCGCTTTAATCGGCCCAGTCAGCGGATTGCTCGACAAATTTGTTGAGGACAAAGATCAAAGAGCAGCTCTGGCGCATGAGATTGCCACAATGTCCGAGCGTCACGCTCAAGAGCTTGCCAAAGGTCAGCTCGCAATAAACGCTGAAGAGGCAAAGTCACGAAACATATTTGTGGCGGGCTGGCGGCCTTTTGTAGGGTGGTCATGCGGCCTTGCAATGTTCTGGCATTTTCTGGGGTTGCCCCTCACGCTGTTCGTCACTGGTTGGCTTGGCCTAGAGCATCCGCCCCTGCCAGAATTTGACATGGACACGCTGCTGACAGTGCTGCTTGGCATGCTCGGCCTTGGTGGCCTTAGAACTTTTGAAAAAGTGCAGAAGGTCAGCAAATGACAAACTACGACACCTCTGATGACGATGAATTTACATCCGTTTGGAACGGGAGGCGGTGATGGAAGTTTGGCAAATGCTTCTGCTTGCGCTTGTTGCGATTAACACGGCCGCGAACTGCTATCGTCTACTTTTGGAGCTAGACAGATGAAACAGAACTTTGACAAGTGCTTGGCCATGTTGCTGCACCACGAAGGTGGATACGTCGATCACCCGGAGGATCCTGGAGGGGAGACAAATCACGGCGTGACGCGCGCCGTGTATGAGCAATGGCTCGGCCGTCAGGTCATGGACGGCGAAATGAAAGCCCTGACCCACGCCGACGTTGCGCCGATCTACCGCAAGAATTACGCTGATCGAGTGCGCTTTGACGACTTGCCCGGCGGGGTGGACTGGAGCTGCTTTGATTGGGCGGTAAATTCTGGCGTATCGCGCAGCGCCAAGGTTCTGCAACGCATCGCCGGGGTTACAGCCGATGGCGCAGTAGGGCCAATGACGCTGCGCGCCGTGGGCAATGTTGAGCCAAGAAAAATCATTGAGGACATGCACCAGGCGCGTCAGGCGTTTTACGAGCGGCTCAGCACGTTCAAAACATTTGGGCGCGGCTGGACACGGCGCAACAAAGAAACGCTTGAGCAGTCCCTCAAGATGCTTGACTAGGCACGACAACAGAATGCGGGTTGGGCGCGCCGGTGAATTTTTTGTTGCGTATGTCTTAGAGTATTATTTTGGGATCACCGTGCATCACGTTGATGTTCAGCAGGATGATCTATGGTGCAGGCTACCCGACAACCGCATCTGCACGGTTCAAGTCAAAACTGCCACCGAAACGAAGCACAACAAAAACGACAGGAGCTATGCGTTTAGCCTCGGCACAAGTGGCGCGGATTTCTACTGCTTTGTCGCGGTTGATCGTCAGCTCGCGCTGTTCAGCCTGCCACCAAAAAAATCTGCCGTTAAAAAAAGAATACGCCCGCGAGTTTTTACGCACGCGGGCATGATCACTTCAGTTGAGGAGTGCCTTAACGTTAAGGCTCTGCCACTCGCCAAAACGTAACGTTTTTGTGCCAATCTTGGACAAGGTGGCCTTTCTCCACCAACCGCAAGACAATCTCATGCACTGCATTTTTTGAGGCACGGCGAGCTATGATCTGCTTGCCGTCCAGCTCGCCCTTACACATTTCGCGGATGTACGGGTTGCGGCCTTTGACCTCCCAATACAATGCAATGAAGTCGCGCACCTCTTTTTGTGCGTCTGTCATCGGTGGCTTCAATGAAATTTCCTTTCGATTTCCAGACCGCCGTCAATCATCTTAAAAACGTAGCCCTCAATTTCAAACTCATCTCTTTCCATCAAGGTCAGCGCATCGTAGAGGCTTTCCATTAGCTCATCCCTGACCAGTTGCCACTTATCAACTTGGAGCATGGCGATGGCGATGTGCGCGCAGAGGACGTTCATGTCACGGTCAAGGTCGCTGCTCAGCACCTCAAAATCCACTTTGATCACGTTGTCAGTTTTTTTCTTCTTGCTCATTTCAGCACCTCCGCAATCAGCGGTAAAAACTGCAACAAAGCGTAGAGCGCGGCGAAAAGGCAAAATGCCCCCACAAAATCGCCGAGAACGTGCATAAAGTTGGAACTGCGCCAGCTAAGCCTATGATCTCCCACGACGGGAGAATTTGGAACTTTTAACGATAAGCCTTTGTTTTTAACAAAAAGACGCGCCTCCCTACGGGCTGCCACTACCTCTTTAAACATCTGTTTTTCCTTTATATTTTTCCAAAATTTGGAACTTTTTTTCAACGAGTTGGAACTTTTTGCCCCAACTATCCTGCCCTACTACCCGATCTACTATCAGATAATGCCCTCCTCTGATCAAATTTTTTGATGTAGTGAGTCGCCTGTTCAAGCGTTTCGTGACCAAGCCACCCCATCAACTGCGCGGCACTGCCGCCCAATTCTGCTAATTCCATGTCACGACTTTTACGGAGGCCGTGCGCTGTCTTCTTGACGCCTGCGCGCTGTGCTTTTTTGCTAAACCACTGCGATGCCGCTTTCGGCGATCTGCTGTGCCCTTGCCTTGTCACCATAAACGTCATGTGGCGCTCGCCCTGCCCTTCGATGCTGCGCTTAAGGCTTTGCAAATCAACCTCTAGCGGCTTGGCGAATTCTGGCAGGGATCGCGCAAATGGTATCTCCACCGTGGAGTTGGTTTTCTGGCGCTTGTAGCTCAGCCAACCATCACGGCCAACGCAGCCGCGCCCTAGCTTCGTGGCGTCAACCATGGACGCCCCTGTGAAATACAAAAGCTCAAACGCTAAACGCTCTGGCGAATTCGACGGATAGAACTTTCGGAACAGCTCAATCTCATCACGCGTCCACGGCTCATGCCCATCGCTCTGCGGCACAGGTGCGCGCTCTATCTGGTCGGAGCGGCTTGGGTCAGTTTTCAATAAGCCCTCCGTTTTTAAAAATTTGCACAGCCCACGCCACGCCTTTAACTGCGTATGCTGAGCGTGGCGCGTAAAGCCTTTCAGATCGCGCGCGATGACCTCTGGCGTCAATTCGCGTGTGTTGCCGTAAGCTTTGGCAATTCGGTCAAGGCAACGGCGGCGCACGGACTTTGTGTTAGCCGCAAGCAACGTAAAATGATCGCTGTCTTTATACTTTACAATGGCCTTGCCAAGCGCGCCGCTCGGCATTGCGTCGGGCGCAAAATTTATGCCTGACAGCTCAACATATTTGGCAAGCCATTGGGGATGACCCATCGGGAGGTCAGGCAACGGTTTGCCCTTCTGACCTTTCGGCCGAAAGTAAAACCGCGCGTTGCCCGACGGATATTCGCCAACGCGATTTAAATGTTTAAGGCGTATTCCCCGACGCATGGCGCGGCTTCCTCCTCTGGCTGAAGCTCTAGCAGAGCCTCTTCTAGCTCTTCTGTGATCCAGAGCTTTACGCCTGCCGCTGAGCGCGGTGACGGCATAAGCCCCTGACGGACGAGCTTGTCGAAATGTGCAGGGCTGATGCCCAAGTGCGATGCGGCCATTCCTCTTTTCATAGCCGCACTGCCGTTTAATTTTCCTTTATTCATATTCATCTTGTAACCCCCACCAAAGTGATAGCTTGCCAAAAAGCATCGCGTCAACGCCGCCTGCTAGGCATCCTTCAGCGTAGAAAGCTATACTATCGCTCAAGGCTTCTAACCCGACGGATAGCCATTAGGTCATCCCAATTTTTATTCATAAAGGTGTCCTCGGTGGTTTTGATATGGCGCTCTACAAATTTGTACGCAAGCTGCATAAGTTCAAAGCCTGCACAATATTTCAGCGTGCCTTTACAATGCTTTGCCTGACTTTTGTCGATAAAAGTATCGTCGCAAAAAACCTCAATCCAGCCCTCGGCCAAACAATGTTTAACCATTTCGCTGATGCTCTGGCGGCTGATTTTCGTCATTGCCATGATTTCAACTTGGCTTGCAGGCACACGGACACATTTCGCGTGAACCATACACCATGCAAACGCATCTTTTTGAAAAGTTGAGTGCAGCCACTGCTGTAGTCTAGTTGAGCTTTCTGGCGTGTTTCGGCGGCGAGCATAGGTTAAGTGCAGGTCGCACACGGAGGCAATATAGCGTTTCTTTAGCTCTTCTTCCGTATCGACTAAAGCTGCGGCATCCAATTTCTTAAACATTACTTACCACCCATTCTTTTATTTATATTTACGATTGTGCTTGGATACCATTTGCCGCCCTTGGCCGTAGCCACGCCGAGGCGGTTCATTTGCCTAGCTGTTCCCGCATACCCTAGTCCACGATCCAGAAAACTTTTGACCATTGGCCAAACGTCCTCTGCGTGTTGATCCGCCGCTTTAGCTCGCGCAGCATTGCCTGCCTCGCTAAGCTTTTCAAGTGACGGCGCGCCAAGGGTATGGATTTCCTTGCCCTGCGGCGTAACGTGGACGCCGTGCTTGTCTATCTGTTCGCGGATGCGCTGAAGCGCCTCGCCCGACTTTTGGACAAGCTCGTTTCGCTGATGTTCGGCCATCCCTGCAAGTGCAGCGACTGACGCCGAGGTGACAACAGGGTTGTCCGCCACGATCACGTCAACCCCAAGCTCGGCAACTTGTTGCTCTAGGAATTTCAGAGCTTGCCACTTGCGTTCAGCGAAGCCGCTCAGCGATGCCAAGGCCAAAACGCTGGAAGTGCTTTTGCAATACGCAAGGCACTCCATCAGCTCGGATCGCTCGTCAAAGGGGCGCTTGGCGCTCCCTGCCTCTATGAACCACTTGGCTGAAAAATCAGGCGCGCCCTTCTTGAGCGACTTAATTTGACGGCGTTGTGTCTCCTGTTTGTCGGGACGTGAACCGTCCGACAAAAATGCTCCCACTTTCATCTGCTTTCTCCCTTCGCAGCACAATATGGATTTTTTAGCGGAGCGCAAATCATGCGCTTTCCTCGGCTAAAAATGGGTCTAGGTTTGCCGCCCATAAGGTGAGGCTGACGCGCGCCTGATCGGGCGAATTTGTCACTGACGCCTTGTAGACTTGTCCAAGGGCGTAGAGCTGCTCCATCACGTTGGACATCCGCCTTGAGCCTAATCCGATAGCCTCGCTGATTTCGCCCGTGCGGTAGTAACAGTCGCAGTTTTCCTTCAAAAACATCAGCGCATCGTGCGCCGCCGTGATATTCTCTTGTCGGCGGTTAAAAGGGTCTTTATTCGGCCTTGGTTGCGGCCTTTGATCTTGGACAGGCGCAACAGGTTGGACAGGTTGGACAGGTTCAACAAGTGGGGCGGCTTGAACCTCCCCAACCTCGCCAACCCAAGCGACGCGCCAAGGTGTGCGGCCGTTCGGATCGTGGATATTGCTGACCAGAATGCACCGGCATACAGACCCCACAGATAGGTTATTTTTCTGCACCATGGCGGGCGAAATATGCGCGTTTTCCGCAGTGGTTGTGCAGACGCCAAAAGCAGTTTTGCCTCTGGTCATATGCGTCACGATGATTTCGTGTGTTGTCTCAAATTTCATTAGTTCCTCCATCTAAGTTCAGTTTCGGTTCAGTAGGATTAAGCTAGCTTCATTGATATTTATTTACAACACCCAAACCTAATATTTTTTTACAGCGAGCAGATACAGCATTGAAAACCGATAAAAAACAACGTGTTGTGATGTTTGTCAGAGTGACCCCAGAGCTGAAAAACAAGCTCCAACGTCAGGCAAGCAACCAAAATACATCCTTGGCGAAACTGGTTGACCGCATTTTGACCGCCCACTTTGGGGAGCAGCAAAATGGCTAAATCGCGCAGTCAGATTAGCCGCAGAAACCGCCAGCGCGGCGCGGAGTTGGAGCGCGAAACAGCGGCGTTTCTGTGGGATGAGCTTGGGTTGGTTTTCAAGCGGAATTTGGAACAAGTTCGTACTCAATTTGAAAATGATCTTCAGTGTGAAGATGTCTCCTTCCCTTTTTCAATTGAGTGCAAGCGCAGGAAGTCTGGAAACGGAATTCCTGCGGGCGCATGGGAGCAGGCTTGTGAAGCTTCCTCCCGGCTTACAGCCTGCTACCCATGCGTCATCTATAAATATGACTTTCGCGCTGCCAGAGCCGTCGTCAGTTTCTCCGCCATCAGCGAAGCACTCACAGGCGTAAGGGCAGCGGCGGACACAGAGCTGGCCGACATATCAATGCATGGATTTTGCTACCTCGCACGCGAGCTGATGGCGGTGAGGGCAGAGCAATGATTGACGGCTTTGTCTGGATCGCATTCGCCGTGTTCGCCGACGCAGATGATTGCAACGCGTTCATGGAAAAGCATCACCTCTATGAAGGGCTGGATCGCCAGTGCGTCATCTTTGATTGGCGGCACGACGAGGAAAAACTTGCGCCCGACACATCGCTGCGCCCACAGGCGAGGCCAACCAAATGAGGTATGGCTCGGTGTGCAGCGGCGTAGAGGCCGCAACGGTTGCTTGGGAGCCGCTCGGTTGGGAGCCGCAATGGTTCAGCGAAATAGAAAAATTTCCGTCGGCGGTGCTTCAGCACCATTACCCCGACGTGCCGAATTTCGGCGATATGAGAAAATTTAAGGAGTGGCCAAGTGACAGATCAATCGAGCTTCTTGTTGGAGGAACCCCCTGCCAAAGTTTCAGCGTCGCCGGATTGCGGCAAGGATTGGATGATCCTCGTGGCAACCTCATGCTCACCTACCTTAGCATTGCTGCAAAATATCGGCCCAGATGGGTGGTTTGGGAAAACGTGCCCGGCGTCCTGTCATCTAACAGAGGACGAGATTTTGGAACCTTCCTTGGGGCGCTGGGGAAAATCGGGTATGGGTTCGCTTACAGACTTTGTGACGCTCAATATTGGGGATTGGCACAGCGACGCAAGCGTGTGTTCGTTGTCGGATGTCTTGGAGACTGGCGACGTGCCGCGGCAGTTTTATTTGAGCGCGAGAGCTTGTCAGGGCATTCTCCGCCGAGCAGAGAAGCGCAACAAAAAGTTGCCGGTGCAATTGCATCAAGCTCTTTTGTCGGTGGCCCAGGCGGACGACCAGAAAGCGCAGCCGTAAATCATTTTGTGCCAGAAACGGCAGGCAGCTTGGACACAGAGTGCGGCGGTGGAAAGCTGACGCACCAGTCTGCGAAAAACGGGCATCTTATATTAGAGCGCGACGTGATGGGTACGCTGACGGCCGAGCTGTCGCCAGCTCTTAGCGTGACGCACAAGACAGCGGTGGCTTTTCAATCGTCGCAAAGCGGCGTGAGGCTACAAGATACACACGCCACGCTTGATGCAAACAACGGCAGCCGGCGGCATAATGGTGCGTTGGTGGGCATGCAAGTGCGCCGCCTGACGCCGCGTGAATGCGAGCGCCTTCAAGGTTTCCCCGACGATTACACGCAAATCCCTTGGCGCGGCAAAGCGCCAGAAAAATGCCCCGATGGGCCGAGGTACAAATGCATGGGCAACAGCATGGCTGTGCCGGTGATGCGGTGGATCGGCGAGCGTATAGCGATGGTGGATAAGCTGTGACTGAGCAATCAGGATTTAAAAAAATGAAATTTTGCGGGGAAGCGCTGCGAAAAGCGCGACTGACAAAACACATTTCGCAGGCAAAAATGGCGTATGATTTAAAAATTAATCAATCACTATTGTCTAAATATGAGCGAGGCGAGGTCGTAAACGTCAGCTATCAGACAGTGCAGCAAATGGCTGACTATCTGAACATTAATGCAAGCGACCTTTATAGCGCGCCTGCCGACAAAACTCGGCGACTAGATGTCCACGTTTATTTTCACTTCGTAAGCAGCGCTGGAGAAAATCCATGAGCGCCGCCATTTGCCCTGAATGCCAAGGAGAGCAGCAAGTCCAATACGAGGCCGTCATGGGAACCACCATGATCGGCGCGTGGCTCGGCGAGGTTTGGGCGGACTGCGAAACCTGTGGCGGTGATGGCGAAATCGAGCTGGAGGATGACGATGAATAAAGAGCTTAACGCGACGATGCACCTGATGCGTCACGAACTGGAAACACTGGAAACGGAATTGGGGCGAGACCCGGAGCGGCCGACACAGCGCCAAAGAGCGCAGGGGCTGCTCCAACTCTTGCTGATGCTAGAGCGGCAGATCAGCGGGGTTGAGGTATGAACGAATATAGCCTCGGCTTTCACACTGACATCAGCAACGAAGATTATCACGCGCTAAAGGAGTTGGGCGGCAAGCCGTGCGTGTCGTCCAGTTATTACAAAAATTATTACAACAAGACGGCGCTACACGCCGAGCTTGGCGGAATGACGATTAGTCCAGCGGCGGCAGCGACGGGCACGGCGGTGCATTACATGACGCTTGAGCCAGAGCTGGACATGGTGGTGCGTGGGCCAGACACAAGGCGCGGCAAGGTCTGGAGCGAGGCCGTGGATGCGGCGGAGGCGGCAGGCAAGCTGCTGCTGACGGCGGGCGACTTTGACCAATGCCAAGCCATGGCGCAGGCGCTGCTGGACAATCCGCAGTGCGGCAAAATTCTGAAAGATAAGCAGAGGGTCTGCGAGGGTTCGATCTTTGTGGAGCATGACAGCGGCGTTGTGATGAAAGCGCGGCCAGACCTTTGGATTGAGCGAACTGGCGTTATGGCGGACGTAAAGACGGCGCTCGACGCCTCCCCGGCGGGGTTCACCAAAAGCGCGTTCAAGTTCGGCTACGACGCTCAAGCGGCGTGGTATCGCATGTGCGCGCAGAAACTCGGTTGGGACGTAAGATATTTTGCATTTCTGGTGGTGGAAAAAGCACCGCCGCACGCAGCAATGCTGCACATATTTGGCAATGAAGCGATGAGCCGCGCCGAGCGCCTCATAGATTTTCATTTGCCAGACATCGCTCGCGTTAAGGAAAGCGGAGAGTTCAGTACAAATTGGCCGCCGTTTAACGTGATGCACTTACCAGAATGGCTATCAGAGGAGAGCTAAACAGATGACGAATACGATGCAATTGAAGAACGTGACGGCGCTTTGGCCGAGGTTGGACAAGGCGTATAAATTTGACGCCGCAGCAATGCGGTCTGTGCCGACTGATCCGACAGATGCGGAGGGCAGTTATGAGATCAACCTAATGGTCACGGCGGCGCAGGGCAAAGAGCTTGCCGCAAAGATGACCGAGGCTTTTGCCGCGTTCCAAAAGGAAAACAGCGCGGCGCAGGGCAAGGAGTTCAAGGCAAGCGATACGTTCAAAAAGGACGACAGCGGTTGCTTCATCGTGAAGGCCAAAAAGAAAACATATGGGGACCCTGGGAGCAAGCCGCGCCAGTGGATGCAGGACGGCAGTCGTGCGCCAGATGATTTTCAGCTCACCACAAACAGCAAGGTGCATGCGGAGCTGCTGATCAAGCCGTGGGCATACGCGGGCAAAGTTGGCGTAACGCTACGGCCGCAGAACGTGATGGTGGTGGAGCTGGCAGAGCGCATGGACGGCGGTGATAATCCTTTCGCCAGTGAAGCAAGGAGCGACAACCCGTTTGGGCTGCCCAGCGCTGCTGAAAGCATCAAGACGGGCAATTCCCTCGATCTAGATGACGAGATACCGTTTTAAAATATGGCTGAATTTGAACAACCTTGGTGGTCAGTCTGGGGCGAGCAGATCATCACAAGGTACAGCCTCAAGCAAACCTCTGTGGGCGAGTGGCACGGCCCGTGTCCAAGCTGCGGGGGCAAGGATCGCTTTTGGATAAAAGAAAGCGAGGGCTTGGTAAAGGCGTTCTGCCGCCAAGGTTGCTCAATCGCCGATATGGCGGATGAGATGAGGTGCGACGGGGTTTGGCCGAGCGCCGAGCCGATCCGAGCGCCCAACGTCGTGCCGCTGCATTCCAACCCGTTTGCGGCGGCGTCGGACGATGGCGGGTCACTGCTCTACCACGAGCGCAAGCAAGTTGATTTGCTGGGCGCGCAGCTCGATGGCGACAACGTGGTCGTGCCGCTGTTCAATACGCAGCGCGAGCGCGTGGGGTATCAACGTATATCGCCAGATGGTCAGAAAAGGTTCAACGCCGGGTTGGATAAAAGCGGCGGTGATGTGTTCGGCGTCTGCGGCAAGCTGACCGAGGGTGAGGTTTGGGTGGCCGAGGGTTGGGCGACAAGCGCGGCCGTGGCAATGGCGATGTGGCCGAGGCCGTGCATCTTTGCGCTGGATGCGGGCACGCTGCCCAAGGTGGTGGAGGCGGTGGGCAAAGCGTTTCCAGAGCTGACGCTGTGCGTGGCGGCGGACAACGACAAGAAGGGCATTGAGGCGGCGAAAAAGAGCGGCAGGCGTTGGGCTGCGCCAGAGATTGAGGGTGACGACTGGAACGACGTTTTTGTGAGGCAAGGCCCAGAGGCGCTGCGGCAGGGATTGCAGAGGGCGGCCGAGGTTAAGAAAATGTTCACCCGCGTTGATCAGTTGCAGATGACAACGCCGAAATGGCTGGTGGACGGCATGATAGAGGAAGATGCGCTGAGCATGCTGTTCGGCGCGTCGGGCAGCGGTAAAACATTTTTGGCATTGGATGTGGCGCTCAGTGTTGCGGCGGGCATCAGTTACCACGGGCGCGACGTGTCGGGCGGTACGGTCATCTTTGTCGCCGGTGAGGGGCACAGTGGGTTTGCGCGGCGTGTCGCGGCATGGAAGAAGGCGCGCGGCGTAAGCTTGGATGGCGTGCCGTTCTTCAAGAGCAACACGACGGTGCTGCTGAATGACGAGGATAAAGGTGAGCCACTGCTTGCCGAGCTGCGAGAGATTGCGGAGGAGGCAGGCACGCCAAAGATGATCGTGCTGGATACGCTTGACCGCACAATCATGGGTGACGACAGCAACGGCGAGGACATCTCGCTTTACCTCAATGTCTGCGACAAGCTCCGCGAGGAGTTCAATTGCACGGTGATGATAGTTCACCATGTGGGGCATCAGAACACCGAAAGGGCGCGCGGTAGTACGAGGCTGCGCGGGCGGCTCGATTGCGAATATCGCGTGGAAAGCTGGGGCGACAACAAGCTTGTCCTGACCGCCACAAAGATGAAGGACGCAGAGGAGCCAGAGCCGATGAGCTTTATGAAGGTGAGCTACGAGCTGGAGACAGCGGACGGCGGTATCACAAGCTCACTGGCGCTAGACTACACGCCAGACAAGCCGCAGGACAAGAAAGACCCAGAGTATATCAAAGAGGTCATCATGGATCAGATCAGGACGGTCAGCGCCTTTGGTGAGGCGGCGCGTAACGATCTGAAAGAGGCGGTTGCGCTGGAGTTGGATTGCTCGCAGCGGACGGCAAACAGGCACATCAAAAAGCTGATCGACAAGGGCGTTTTGGCGCTGCGCGGCGGTCTGGTGGTGGTGGCATGAGGGGGTCAGGCTGGGACACACCGCAAAGTAGTGTCCTGAGTTTTGTCCTGCCGTATGTCGGGTGTTGTCCTCGTGTCCTGAAAGTTGTCCTGAGAAAATGAAGCAAAAACAATGGGTTAAAGAGGTTGAGGACAGGTTGAGGACAGCACTAGGACAACATGCGGACATAAAGGTACGGCTCAGGACAACAGGCCAACCCCTAAAGGTTGGCTGTCCTGTCCTGATGTCCTGTCCTGAGTTTGGTGTGGATTACAGTGAATTAAGTGAAAAACAATTCAGCTTCATTCTTGGCGAAATAGATGACCTGCCAACCTTGGAGGGTTTGGCTAATCGTCGGCGTTGGCTGAGCGCACCAGAGCTGCCGAAATGGAACGATTGGCAGCGCGCGGCAATTCTTATCAGAAAATATGAACTACAGCGAAAGGCAAAGAGATGAACGAGGTGTTATCACCCAGAGATGTGGAAGAGGCGCTGGGTAAGCGCATGGTGAACTTTGAGCGGCTTCAAGCACAGCTAGGGTATCGTGAGCCTTTGCCGCACGACAAGGCGCGTAGGATCGCTGTGCGGCCGCTGAGCAAGCACACGATGGCAGTGCTGAACTTTATCAGGCGGAACGGCGGTGCATTTGCATCGGAGATAGAGGGCGCGCTCGATCTGCGCTCAACCGTGGTCGGCAACAACATCCACATCCTGCAGAGCCGCGACTTTATTTACACCGACTACATGGATGGTCGGCGGGCATTTTACAAAACGAGGCATTAACGATGAACTATAAGAAGATCCTGGGAACAGCTCAGGGCATCCTTGAGGACAGGCAGAAGAGCTACGGCAGTGCAGTTGACCTGCATCAGGCTATCGCAACCCGGTGGACGCTTGTACTGCGTGGGAAGCTAAAGGATGGCGCAGAGGTCAGCACCGTTGATGTGGCGCGCCTCATGGCGGAGCTGAAGGCAGCCCGCATGGACAGGGGCGACACAGGCGAGGACAGCCTGCTCGATCAGATGAACTACTTGGTGATCGCCATGGCATTGCGCCGCGACGCGAAGGGCGAGTTTGATTGGGACGATGCGTTTGGCGGTGAGTAGTTGTTATGGCTATTCATAAGGTCAATGACGCACTGATGGAGATCGTGGAGGACATGGATGTCCAAGAGGATTTATCTTTGCTGGATAAGCTGAGCGGCCTGACGCACTTTAGTGATACCAATTATCACACCAAATGGAAGCGGACTGAAGAGGTTGACCCTGTTGTCAACGAGTGGATCGATCAGGTAGTATCTGAATATGATGAGCAAAACCAAGAGGATAGCGATTGAGGCTCTGCGAGGCACAGCCGCAGCGAAGCACGGGCGCGTGTGATGCGATAAGTCCAGTTTGAGGTCAACATAAGTCCAACTGGACTTATATTTTGGCATGAATTCGGCTTGGGAAAGCTAAGTCATTGATAAGTATACATAATAAATTTAACATAATGTGG
>UEXM01000537.1_pt1 | contig 39540 bp, 59 predicted proteins | sample 1796661 | NCBI WGS metagenome assembly UEXM01 (sample SAMEA4772469, study PRJEB27181) | metagenome | reverse complement strand
AATCTTTCGCGACCATTTTTGTCTTCTCGGATAAGGCGTTCCATTATACTTTTAATTAATTTCTCAACTTTAAATAGATGTCTTCACTGCCAGTTGTAAATTATGGTAGAATGGAACGACTTAGGCCACCAGAGCGCACGAGCGTGCCTATGAATGCTAATACATTTGCTATTGGGTTTATAATATTGTGTATCTTGGGTCTTTACAAACGCTATGTCACTATTAGTCAATCGCGTGAGCAATCTTATACTTTAGACACTTTGATGCCGACAAAAAGAGGTCTTTCTTCATCAGTTTCTTAAACTTCTTCTCCGGAATGTCAGTCTTAGTCATATACATCTTCTTCAGACTCTTCATAAACTCGTCACAACTCTTCATTTCAGTTTTAAGTTCATGATATTTACCCCAGAAGTCAGTACTCAATTGATGAATCAGAATGTAGGCATTTTCACCCATGCGACGCTCTGATCCACCCAAGAACATGAAAGTAGCCGCAGAACAACAAGCACCTTGAGCAATCGTCACAACCTTTACCCGAGACTTTTCAATCACATTCTTGAGAGTAAATCCTGAAAACATGTCACCACCCTCACTCATAATGTGAATACGAATCTCCGGTTCATATCCAATGAGATCAGCCTTTTGCTTGAGAAGGTGCGTTTCCAACTTACGGAAGCTCTCAACAAACTCAAGGGTATTTTCAGGGGTAATCTCACCATAGAAGTGGATTTCATTGCCAATAGTTTTGGTGACTTCTGGTTCTTCTTCCTCAAGTGCCTTGGAACCCTTACCATCCATAGCCCCCGTCAAAATATTTTCAAAGATTTTCTCGACTTCTTTCTGCGATGGCATTTTTTAATGCTTTCTTTACTCTTGTTACGTCCCTCTGTTTTAACTTATTTCCAACTGCGAGATGATTCATGACATCAAAATCTTGCGGGGTTAAACCGTATTCTAACATAGGCTCTATATTTCCATTTTCAGCATACTTTTTGAGAAGGCACAGGTCATCTATATTTAATTGAATTTCACCTTTGGCGCGAATATCTCTATACTTTTGATATCTCATTTTGTAGTTTCCATATTTTGTCCAACAACTCCCAGGTCTAATCTTATCCCTTATGAGGGATTTTCCAAGTGATGACTTTGGTATTGAGAGTGCATTAATGATAAAATAGGGCATGAGATTCCAATCTCCACTTGAATACATAAAAGTATCATATATATCAGCTTCTGAAAAGGCATCCGAAGCTCTCGCGTAATCAACGCCGCGAGAATCTAAATAATTTTCCTGAAATACATCCCAAATGTGTCCATGTTCGTGAATCTTATCTGGTATATTTGTTGTTTTCGGTTCAGTGAGAACATCTGCGATAAACTCCTTGGGTGTTTTAAATATATCTTTCTCGTCGTGGCCTTCTAAATATGTAAAAAAGTCTCTAATATTTCCTCTACACATGATGGCTGCATTTTCAGCAGTCGTTGACCGATCTTCTGTCAGAGTTAACAATTTTTCGGGTTTGTGCCTTGGTATAAATATCGTTTCAAAGTTTGGAAACATACACATATTTATAGATGTCACAATGAGTGAACCTCTCGTTAGACGTTCACCATCGGATACACGTTCCACCAAACTTTTAAATTCAGATGTATAGTCTTCAATAATAGCATGTTTCCCAGCACCTTTTATGAAAGTCAGGAAAGGTGATTTACTTTTTAGATGTTCTTGAAATATCTCGAGACTATTTGATTCATTCAGTACCGCGTTCAATACATAAGTTTTACCAACACCCGATGAACCACATATGAAGACATTTTTCCTCTCACGAATGTACTTCTTCAATAGATCAATCTGTTTTTCGTGGATTGTGTTCACAACCGGTTCTTTTTTTTGTTCGACTATTTTAATGAAAGAATCCATTGATGATCTTACTAATCAAGCCATAGATTTAGTGCTCGAGAATGACGCACTACAAGAACGTATCGTAAAACCTTTAAGAAGGAAAATTTTACCATATGCGGTGTGTGCTATGTTGACTAACATTTCAATGTTTATTCTTCTTGTGTACCTTGCTCGACGTCTATCGGTTCTTCAGAGACCACCGATGTGAGTTCTTCTTCTTCGTCTAATTCAGACTGCATCTCTTCAAGGATCTTTATTTTTGCTTCATACTCTTCCCTCCCCTTTACGAGTTCTCCAATCTTGGAAAGTGGTCCACCCTTTGTTGATTCGGAGATGACACTTGAACCCATGTGTGATCTTATATTTGTGAAACCTGGTAGTTTCAACTTGGGAATCGCTCGGACATCGAGAATCTCAGGCTTCGTGAACATATTGTCAAGTGGGTATTCCTTTTCAAACTCTGCAAGGATAGTTGATGGAACACTTGGTGACTGTTCAATGAGACGGTCATATTCATTCTTGCATCTGGTAACAAATTCCAAACCATCTGTACTACGCTCTTCACGAGCGAGAGCTAATTCTAATCTAATATTTCTGGAAAGAAGACCAAATGAGAGCGCCGCCGCCTTGTGATTTTCCATTAATTCATTGATCTTCAAGAACTGCATAATCGTCGCGACGAGACCTGCGATAAGGTTAAGACCACCAATGACAGATGGCACCATACCACGGAGGTTCTCGGGGAACTGTTCTTGAGCAAAGTTCGCAGTACCTGTGATTGTTGAAAGTATAATGACAGGTAAAGTAAAACGCATACTCAATCCCTTGTACAACAGGAACGCTCGGTGATGCATGTACCTGTAACACCCCGAAGCCTCACCCCATTGACGCAATATAGATTCGTGTTGCTCATTCCAACTATCACGACGATTTTCAAGTGCCTGTTGTTTGATCATTTGATCGTCAAAATTTTCTTGGTTCATTTTATAATAGATGAACATAATATTCTGGATTCATCTTGTATTTCTCATAGGTATTCTTGTCGTTCCCTTTACAAATGACCGTAGGAATTTGGAATTTTACTCTATATTAATTCCATTTTTGTTCTATCATTGGAGCGTCAATGATGATACATGTGCTCTTACTCAAGCTGAGATGATGGTCACAGGACAGCAAAAGGAGGAGACTTTCATGCACCGTGTCGTGTCGCCCATATACAAGATGGAAGACAACGATATAAACAACTTGACAAAGACTGTTTTCTTCTTCCTCTGGGCTATCGTTCAATATCGTCTTGGACGCTTTGATACGTTTATTGATGACCTAAGATTGATCATGAAAGGTAAAACACCCAAGTAAAATGCCTCACTGGCGTGAAGAAGAACTCAATCGTCTTCGGAAAGAGTATGAGTTCTACAAGGGAACAGATAGTCTAAGATCGGAAACTCTAAAAATGGTCATAGACTATCACGAACGCATGCTTGGTATAAAGTTTTGGGGCGAAGAGTTTACACAACACAATGGACATCAAACAACAAATTGAAGCTCTCGAGCAATCTAAGGAATTTCATCATCAAAAATATTTAAACAATCTTCAGATTATTGATGACAAAATTGAAAGAGTTGAAAAACAGATGGAGAGAACAAAATCTCAAGTGAAACGGGATCTTCTTAACCGTCACATTGACTGGTATGAGGAAGAGATCCTAAAGATGGACGAAGCCATTGAAGTCATTACACAAAAGTTAAATTCAGAGATTGAGAGACTCAAGGGTGTTATGAAGTCTCACGAAGAAAGAAAACAGAAGGAGAAGAAATCATTTGAATACAATATTGAAAATATTCGAGTGTGCTGTAAAAAGCGTAGTGCGGCGACAATGTTTGACGCTTTAGAATCTGTGGCAAACGCATTAGAAATTATTAGAGCCGAGGCCCGTCAAACCTAAATTTATCAAAAAAGTGCACGGAAACTCTAAAGTTATAATACAAAATCATACATAGTGCGTCGGCAATATCGTGTTTCCTCTCGTAGGGTATTTCACCCTCAATGTACTTATCCGCAATAGAGACAGTTCGCTCCTTGCGTTCCTCGTAATTTAGATGTCTCATACCAAAATGTGTATGCATGCTCACAGGTGAAACCAAGATGACTTTATCTTTGAACATGTAATTTAGAAGTACCTCGATGTTTGTAAACCCTCCGGGTGGTTGTCTTTCTATAAGTATAGTGTCAGCTGCATCAAATATAAACCTGTGATCTTCTACAAATAAAGGAATGAGATCAACGATATCATTTGAGTGAATATATTTATAGTCTTCGAGACTTACCTTCTTCATGAACTCTACATCTACCTTTGGACCTTTACCACATTCGGCGAGGACAAGTCCCATATTATGATACCCAATATCTATGGCGAGTACCTTCATGTCTTTATATTACACCACCTCTTAAAGTCCTCTTCGCCAAACCCAATGTAATTAGGTACCCCGAGACCCGACCAATGCCATATTTTATGCATACCCACGGGTGAGATGGGTGGTGTTGCATCTGGTATCCTATGCTCAGCAGAAAAGTCGTACGCGTCTCGCACAGATGGAAATTTCATGTTTGACATGACGAGAAATGTATCTTCAATGTCGCGTGGTTTATCAGCGTTATATAGACAATGATCATGGCACGCGCTTACACGTCGTAGAGAGAAGCCACCATTACCAACTCTGCGATGATTTTCAATTGGAACTCTATCTAAAGGTAAAAGTAGCTGTTCATATCCAATTAAAGTTCCATAAAATGGAGCACCTACATAATCATAATCAAAATACTTTTCGTCAATCTGTCTAAATATATAGGCATCCCACGAAGTCACGAGTACATGCGATGATGTAAGTCTTTGGTGAAACTCCACCGATGTCATAAATATTGAAAACTCCGCCACGGATCGCAGAGGATTCCAAGTAATGACAACATTTGTCCAATCTTTTGTATACTCTTTGAATGCAGCCAGATTTCTTTGTGAACATATAATGTGGAGTCCAACATCGGTACCCCCATAAACGTGTGCCAAATTCCATAGATTATATTTACACATTTCAGTTCTGTGTCCTTCCACAAACAAAATGGTCAGTTTATCTGGATTTTGTTTCCAAACTTTTTGATGTGGTTCGGGTTCTTTAAGGTTTCTGAGATGTTCTTCAAACCACATCGGATATTTTGTATAATACTAAAACCTTTAAATGTTCAACACTTATAAAGAGTATATGACATTTATAGTAAATGAGAAACTTCAAGGACTCGAGGGGTGAAATATTATTTAATATCGATGAACCACCATTTGAGATAAAACAATGTTTCACAACCACAAATGAGAGACATGTTCTACGAGGTCTTCATTGTAGTCCGTATCCCAAATTGATTACCGTTAACAGTGGTAAAATTTTTGATGTTATAGTTAAACCAGATGGAAAATACGACGCTTATATATTGAATAAAGGAGATTCTTTATTGATTGAAGCAAATTGTGCACACGGATATTTCTGTTACGAAAAAAGTGAAATCGTGTATTTTCTTGGTGGAGTGTTTAATTCTGTTTTAGACAAGAGTTATTTATGGAACGATCCAATACTGAATATTGACTGGCCTAGTGAAGCCAAAAACGCAATTATATCTTTAAAAGATTTATCTAATCCCACATTTAAGAATATTGATACTATTATATTAGGTTCTAAAGGTTATATAGGTAAACATATACTAAAACATGTTCCAAATAGTATAGGTGTCGATACACGCCTCGAAAATATAGATGAATTGAGAAAGCAAATTTCCATATTAAGACCAAAATATATCATATCTGCAGCTGGTATTTCGGGTAAACCCACAATAGATTGGTGTGAAAGTCATAAATCGGAAACTATTTTTACAAATGTAACATGTCAATTAAATCTCATAAATCTCTGCAAAGAATTGGATATACATTTAACTATTATAGGTTCAGGTGCCGTATTTAATGGTGATAAACTGTTTACAGAAGAAGATGAACCAAACTTTACTGGTACATTTTATTCCAAAGCGAGGTCTATATTAGAGGGAATAATAAGAGATGTGTATGCGGAGAATGTTTTATATTTAAGACTTTTATATCCGATTACATGCGATGGAGATCCAATGTGCTTTGTGGAAAAATTAAAAACTAGAAGTTCAAATATCCATAACACAAAAATTACAGTCACAATTTTACCACTTCTTCTACCTAATCTACAAACCCTGTTACAGCAGAAGATAACCGGTATACTAAACTATGTGAATGATGGAATCACATCTCCATCCGAATTATTGAATATATGCAATGTCAACCACGTCATTAGTTCTGAAAAAACAAACAGGGGTCTGTGCTGTTTGGATGTATCTTTACTAAAAAAATATACACCCGTCGAAAACTTTGCGGAGCTGGATAAGATTAAAATGTAGATAAATCATAAATGAAGACAAAGACAAAGACACAGCTTTTGTGGTCCACCGTCATTGTACTTGCTCTCGTTTTGGGATACATGTACTATAACCCTAAGGTTGTCGAAGTTCCAGTGGAAGTGTCTGTGATGCCAGTTCCTCCAAGACCAATGGAGAGGCGACAAAGGCGCCGCGAACCCGAATTCAGAGGTCCGCCCATTAAGCAGTACAAACCTGGTTTCATGCAACAGATGGGTATTCTCGTGGGTGCTGGAGAAGAGACTCTCCCCCTCTACGGTAAAGAGGTCAGAGGACGCAGGGATCGCTATCACTATTATACCACGACGGGTGGTGAAAACTTATACCCAGTTCCTGTCACGCACAACGCGCGCGATTGTATGGAAGATATTGGATGTGAAGAGATATATGGGAATGAAACAGTTTCAGTGACTGGTAAAACTGGTTCATACACAGTGAATATGTACAGAACGGATGATTTCTTCTAAACTATTCCGATTTATGAGTAAAACGATCATAAGTATCCTTAGTTAACATCACAGATGAGCAACAACTCAAGAAACAGCAGGCAGCCAACATCATCATGATAGGTGGTGATTTAAATGGAAAATTTACCATTCTCTGCACAACCATAGCTGAACACAAGCACGAACAGATAAGAGATATCATGGTACTCGCATCAAGATCTTTATCCTTTTGAAAGGCAACAACAGGTGCGGTAAATAATCCCGCGCCTGGTACGGATACACCAAGTGCATCTAAACCCATAAGTTGAAGTAGGAATGATGCCATTTAATATACACTAACAAAAATTATTCCGCAAAGTCGTAATAACATCATATTCTCTCCCCTGAAGCCCTGGGTTTCTTGAGAGTCTCGCCTTGAGTCTCAAGAGTTCCAAGATTGTGTCATCGTCCAGATTTTTGAAAAAGTCTCTCTTTGCGTGCATGTCATCGAGTTGATTAGTTTCCTTCTGAGATTGAACATACGGCCATGTGTGTCTTCGCAACGCAGCTACTTCTTCCTCAAGTTGCCTAATACGGGGAAGAAGCACTTTAGTTATCAAAGTGCGAGTCTCCATATCCATGTATTAAAAATGTACCATATCTTTAAGATATGCTGAGGTATGCAGCACTCAATCATGAACTAACAAAAGTCATTAGAGACGTTCATCGCTCTGGCGCTAAAGTTATTTTGGATTATGCGAGGGAGAACTGTAAACTCCATGACGCACAACATGTCAGCAATGTTAATATGACCATGATGTCAACTATTCCAGGAAGTATGTTTGCTCTAAAAATGACTTCATTTGGATCTAGAGAATCACCAACTTTTGCGGTGGCGCACATGAAAAAGATAATTCAACACGCGATAAATAACAATTGTCAAGTCTGTATTGACGCCGAAGATATCCTTTATTCACGAGAATCATATGATATGATGCATGAATTCAATCGTCACAAACCACATGTATTTAAAACATATCAAATGTATCGTAGCGCTGCCCTCAAAGAACTTGAAATGGATCTTCTCGCCGCTGAGAGACATGGTATTAATTTGGGTGTGAAATTGGTGAGGGGTGCTTATCTTGGTAAACAGGTTGGTCTTTTACCAAATAAATTGGAAGTTGATAAATCATTTCGCGAGGGTCTCAATATGTCTCTGGGTGCGAGTGAAAATGTACACACCCTATTGGCGACACATAATTCTGAAGATATCAAATTTGCACGATGTACTCCACATAGAAGATACAAAGTTGCACAACTTTTAGGTATGGGTGAGGATTTTCCAGATTATAGATATGTGCCATTTGGCTCCTTAAGTGAACTTACACCGTATTTATTAAGAAGATTTGTAGAGCGACTTAAATGGTCTTAAAAATATCTTCCAATAGGTATTTAATGGTGCAGACTCTCAAGAAATTTGGGTATTGGTCACCTGAACCAACACCCGTTCGCAGAAAACTTCAAGTTGTCGCAGCCCAAAGAAGTGAAGAAATCAATTATGAACAGAAGAAGTCTGAAATCACCCGCGTCGCACTTCAACAGATGTATGAGGCACCCTCTTTGAGAGAACCTAAAAAAATTACAGTGAGGCAGATGCGTCTCAAGATGATTCTTCACGAAGCTCTTGACTTGGCGCACTCTATTTGTGAACACCAAAACGCACAAGAGTGTCTATGGGCGTGGGAAATGGTTGACGAAATTGATGATGCGGCGACACGAGCTGGTGTCAGGTATCAATAATTTTTGTTAGTGTATATTAAATGGAGTACGAAAAGCTCAAAGAAAAGGTCAAGATGCTTGGCTTCAGGGTGACAAAGGATGTCAAGGGTAAGAGAGTCAAACTCTCAAAGAAAGAGCTCATGGCGAAGTTGCCCAAAAAGGTTAAGGCTGAACCATCCCTTGAAAATCAAGCGAAGAGTGCCAAGAAGTTTATCAAAGTGTGTAAAATGGTCCTTAAGGAGGCTGGTCCAAATGCACCAAGAGTACAACGTGTTGCCCAGCCAGTGCGTATGTCACCAAGACGTGCGACCATACCACCTCCACCTCCACCTCCGCCTCTCAACCCAAGAGCTGCTCTCATGGCAGACCTTAAAGCTAACCTAAAGAGGCGTGGGTTGTCTAACAATTAGATGAATTTAATTCCAAATCTCTTTGCCATAAACCTTTGTACCTCTGGAATCGTTGGTTGACTCCAGAGATACCAACGCGACCAAAATCCAGCACCCCCAATACCACTTAATTTCCAATCTTCTTTGTCACTCTTATCTATATCACGCATCATTCTGTGTATCATTGCTGGCTGACGTTCAGCCACAATACGTTTTGGAATTTGACCACCATGTCTGAGGACATATGAGCGCATTCGTGAAGGATTCTTGTGTTTGGTGTAGTCGGAATACCCACTGGCACCAAAGTCAACAGTCCTGCCGTCTCCTAGGATTGCCCTGAACTTCTTTTTACGATCTGGGCTACGAACAATCTTGACGTGCATACTTACAATGTATAGCTAATTTATTTTTGGCAAGCGCCACAGTACCCCTCCTTCTTGGCTTCTGGGAAGAAGAAAAGGCGCTCTTCGCCACGCTTCACGCGGTACATGTGGTCATACATGTGGAGGAGACCAATGGCGAGAGCCGCTGTGGACACGACAGCCTTGTTCATCTTACGCACAGACCACGCATAGTAGAGGATCATCGCGAGGATGGTCAACTGGACGAGGGTGACGCGTGGCATCACAAATCGTTGTTCCAATACTGGAGCTTCTTCAGTGGGCTCTGGGGTAAACATTTCCATTCGCTTGCCGTAACCTGGCATTTTTATTTTATACTGAGAAATTAATGTGGCGTCTTCTGTGGCTACCAGTAGTTCTTGTTCTTCACGATTATTTAAAGTCACCAATAGATCTACTTTATTTCCAGAGACCTCTCAGACCTCTGGTTGGTATGAGGAACACTTTGGTGGATATGATGTTTCACAAGTTTGAATACAATATCATGGATTACCCAAATCTATGGTTTGTACGAGCAAACTATAATAGGATTTTATACGAATTTGAGAAGGGTGTCGCCGACGCAAAGAAACATTACTTTCATAAACTTGATCCCTGGTTCAAGAAGAATAATAATTATTATTACTACAAAGTCAAGGATTTCCCTGAAGTTCAAAAAATAATTGATCAGATTTCGTGTATAGATAAAGACACCGCAATGTTTGCAGTCATAGATGGTCCAATGACCATACCCGCACATCGTGCCGAGAGTAATCTCATGCTGAGATACCACTTAACAATCAAGGGTGGTAAGCATTGTGTACTTTACACCGAAAATGGTGGGCATCAACACGAACCTGGAAAGGACTTTCTATTTGACCATTCTCGATTTCACCGCCTTGTTAAACGCAGTCTTCAGAAAAGAGTCGTTCTTATTTTGGACATCCATAGATTCTAGATGGCGGCGACACACCGCTTTGTAACTTTCATTACCACCCACGAGTTCAAGTTTATCACTTTGAACGATTCTTTTCGTAAATGGTCCAGGTGTTCCATTCTTACAATCCATGCAGAGAGCCGACAACTTTACAACATCACTCGCCAACGGAATACAATCAATGACTTCTCCAAACTTTCGTTGCTTGTAATCTCCATCAAGACCTGCCATGATGACTGATTTTTTAAGGAAGAGACACATTTGTACAAATTCTTGAAGGTTTGAGAAAAACTGTGCTTCATCTATAGCTACGATATCAGCATTACAGAATGATTCTTTGATGATACAGTGAGAAATATGCTCAACTTTGAGACATGGAAATTCAACACCATCGTGGGTCTTGAGAACTTCCTCAGGCGATCTCGTATCCTTCGCTGAATTTATGACTACAATTTTTTTGCCGATAACTTTGTAACGCTTAAGTCGGCGAATGAGTTCCGAAGTTTTACCTGAAAACATATTTCCCATAATAATTGTCAGACCCATTCTTACCTTTCTTTTAAAATAATCTTTTGTTTTTATAATGGTTGACATTCAAAGGTGTTATTACGATGGACACAAGGGGTGGGTGTCGGCAAAGTCGGGTAGAGTTCGTTTTGGTAACAAAATTTTTTCAAACATTCTAGAAGCTGTAAAGTATCTGCGTCACAAATAACCAGCATAATACATTTTTACCATCACACCACCAACCATTAATCCCGTCATAGAACTTAGTAAACAGCAGTTACAGAAAATGTTACAGGATCTCTCATCTTCTGGAATTGGTTTTTCTTTATCCCAACCCATTGAATTAAATCTACATAATAATTAAGATGCCTCTCACTGATCAGGAGATTTCCAAGAAGGTTCGTGAATTGCGCAGAACTGAGGGTCCAATTTATGCACCCCTCAAATACTTTCGTGGTCTCAGAACCCTAAAGTCTGTGGAGACTCGCTACAAAAAGATGCTCAAGAAGGATTACGCGGATTTCAAGACGGATGAGGGTGTAAAGACTCGCACATCTTCATATACCCAACGATTTAGAAAGAAGTATCCAGGTGTCAAGTCTCTCCCGGAGATAGCGAAGGCTACAAAGATACCACTCAAGACACTTCAAACGGTATATAACAGAGGTCTCGCTGCGTGGAGAACTGGGCATCGTCCGGGAGCTTCTCCACAAGCGTGGGGGTACGCGAGGGTTCACAGTTTTGTCACAAAAGGGAAAACATATTACACAGCGGATAAAGATTTACGCTAATAGATATATATGACTTCCAGGATTTCATGGAATGAGTATTTCATGAAGACCGCAGAACTCGCGTCAGTCAGATCGCCATGTGATAGACTCAATGTGGGATGTGTGCTCGTGAAGAACAACCGTCTCATAAGTATGGGCTACAATGGTTTCCTTGGTGGTTCTAATCACACCTCAATTGTGAGGGACGGACACGAACAAGCAACGATTCATGCAGAAATCAACGCCGTCACGGATGCGGCTAAGCGGGGTGTCTCTATAGATGGCACTGAAGCATATATCACACACTACCCTTGTCTCAATTGCTACAAGGCTCTCGCGAGTAGTGGAGTCAAGAAGATTCACTACAAAAATGACTACAAAAACAACCCACTTGTAGAAGAATTGGGGTACGGGATACCCATCATTAAATCGCGCGCCTAAGTCACCCGACCCACCCCAAAAAGTCACACAACTCTCAACTATGAACTCTCAATCTATTGCCACCTACATTGCCAACCTTGAAAAGGAAAACGCCGATCTCAAGAAGCGCCTTCAACAATGTGAAGAAGAAAAAGCCCTTCTTGAGTACGAAACTATGCTCCAATATGCTGAAGTGAGTGATGAGGAATCTGTTGCCTCTGACTCAGAGTCAGACTCAGACTCAGATGATAACTATTTTGTCTGCTACAATTTGCCCCTCACGGAAGCTTTTGATGACCTCGCCCAAGAGGAAGAAAATGAATTTAAGAAAGCTGTCTATGAGAAAGCGGCTAACATCATATATCATCTTGATTTCAAAGTAACCCATGGTGAGCAACTTTCTCATCTATATGGGATTGGTAAGAGTATCGTAAGAAAAGTAAATGAATTCCTTGAAACTGGGGAAATTAAGGTGGTCAAGACATTCACTACAAATGAGAATATTGCAGATCAATTGGCGTTACTTGCAGATGTAGAGGAAAACACTCACAAAGGTGAAGCTTACAAAAAGGCTGCTAAGGCTATCCGCAAACTTCACTTTGAAGTGACGAATGGTACAGAGATTTCCCAAGGTCCTCACAAGGTTGCTGGTGTTGGTAAAGGTGTTGCGAATAAGATTGACGAATATATCGCGACTGGTACAATTCGGAAGCTTAATAAAATCTGAGCACATATTACATTAGATGATTTGGGTAGTATTCCTACTTTCACTGGTTGTGAATATATTAGTGGGGTACTACATTTCCGCACAAAAAGGGAATGGTACAGGTGGTCCAATCTATGATTTAGGGTTTCATCTTCTCCCAAATTGGGAGCAATATGAACATCTCCCCGATTACCTCCTTACCGTACCCATCCTCTACCTCCTTTACGCGTGGCCCTTATGGTCACACAAAAAGAAAAACGATTATCTTCTACTCATGACTCTCATGTACTTTGCAAGAGCGGTGTGTAACGCAGTGACTGTGATGCCTTACACAAAGCAAAAGCCTTGCAAGCTTAAACCGAGATTTGCATTTTGTAATGATTATACCTTTTCGGGTCACACAACCCTCAATGTCGTAACTTCAAACTTTGTGGGTGCCCCTCTCTGGCCCATGTGGCCCGCGATTTCATCGGTCGTATCCGTCCTCACTCGGGATCACTATACCCTTGATATTGTCCTCGCTTGGATCCTCTTCTTTGCTCTCAAATGTAATGTCGTCAGATGATACAAGCATTTTTCGGACCTCTTCATATACAACCGTGAGGAGGGCAACTTTGTAGGCGAGAAATCCCATGAGTGTCGCACCATAGTCAAAATCAAATGCAAATGGAGCATTATTCCACATAGTTTCAAAAATGGCGGTACCCACTGGGGCCAACAACTGTTTCTGAAATGGTGAAGATTTTTCAATGTTATCTACCCTTTGTGTCAGTAGTCCAATGTATGCAAGTGACGAAGCCACCCCTAATGTAGCGGATACGCCCTCCTCTGCACCATGTGTAATGAAGTAGATAGATGAAAGCGCCGCGCCATATCCCAAAGTTGTTCGGTTAATTTTGGTTTTAAGTTTTTCATAGTCTGTTTTGGGGGCATTTGCTTTGACGATAAAGTTGTGGACTTTCCAAACATTACTCATTACCATAGGGACGAACTATTTTTCTAAGTTAGTAGTAGATATGTATCGGGGTTATAGATTTCGCCAATCTCCAGCAGGTGGGGGTGGTACATTACTACTCTTACTACTCGTGATGTTACCAGTAATGACAGTCGTAGCCTATATGGGTTACAAAATGTATAAGGGTGAGCCAACTTTTGAGTACAAAGTTGTAGATGGTGTACCCCAGCTTACTAGGATAGAACCTTCGGACTGTAGCGGAACTGAATATGTCAAGAAGAAGTCTTGTCACAATAAACAGACGGGGGAACTCTTAGATGGAACTATCGGAAAATGTGGTGAAGGAGTCGAAGAATGGGTGCTCAACCCAGATGCGCCGGGATACCAAGCAGCGATTGGTGCTGGTAAATGTGAATCCGACTTTAGACCATGTAGTGTAGTATGTGACGAACCTTGTAAAGGTGATTCATGGATCGAGGGGCCGTGTACGAGAAATGGTGTCCTCCTCGATGGTTCTGAAGCGGATAAATGTGGTCGAGGAATGCGTACGTATACTCTAGACGAAAACGCACCAGACTATGAAGAAGCGCTTGGTAGAGGTACATGTGTAAAGAGTTATTCTTCAGCGTGTGACGTCGAATGCCCCGCGAATGCCGTTGCACCACCAGCGTGTGTATATTCAAGCACTTGGCAGAGAAGTGCGAATGGGTGTGTGGTATCAAAAGAAGACAGAGCTGCACAAGTTGGTTATGATCAACAGGGTTTTCAAGAGTATTTTAAACTTGCGTTAGAAGCTGAAAATTGCACAGGTGAGAAGCGCCTGTCCGAATGGGAAACGTGTAGTGGTCCACCAGGTCCTGTCAATTGCGAAGGAACTTGGGGTCCAAATGGTGGTTGGGGACCATGTACAAGTTCTTGTGGTACACAACCATCAGAATCTAGAACATATAGTGTCACCAAAGAAGCTGCACATGGTGGAAGTCAATGTCCATATTCAAATGGCGAGACCCAAACTAGGAATTGTGGAACTATCATACCATGCCCAGTAGATTGTGAAGGATACTACACTGATCCAGCTTGTCCAACGACATGTGGTACAGCCGCAAGTACTGTGACTCAGAACTGGATTACAACCAAACAACAAGTTGGAACGGGTGCGGCGTGCCCACCCTCGACTAAAACTAAAAGCTGTCCAGCGACTGCTGTGTGTGCAGTGGATTGCCAGGGCTACTACACTGATCCAGCATGCCCAACGGCGTGTGGTACCGCTGCGAGTAGTCTTATAAAAAGGTGGGTCACCACAACTTCTCCAGTTGGAACTGGCGCTGTGTGTCCAAGTCCGAGTACAAAATCCTGTCCAGCAACAGCCGAATGTATGGCATATGAGACATATTATGCCAGTAATATACCATTTGACGGTACGCCTGGTACTTTTTCGATGGAATTTTATGATACGATGCCTTTAAATCAATCAGCTCATTTGTGTGCTAAAAAATGTAACAGTGATGCTGATTGTAAGGGATTTAACGTTAGTCCTACACATTGTGTATTACATAAGAATGATGCATCGGCACCAAAGTGGCGAAATGGTAGACTTAATTGTAGTCATCCCCGTGAACGATATAATTTTAGAAAAAGTTCTACCCCACCCAATAGTAACTGTACTTATTTTTACGATGAAAGAAAACCAAATCCAACTACACATTTTCCAAGATACCCATAATAGTAGAGTAATTTTCTCAATCTATACTAGACACGATCATACTTTTGATTTTACTCCTAGTGTGTGCAATCATAGCTAGTCTAGCACGACTACATGTTTGACTGGTAAAAGTTGATAAAGACAAGAAACCCATCTAAAGTATAAATGAGCCTTCGTATTAAGAAGCTTACCTACGATGCTATTATTCCAACTCGTGGTTCTGGGGGTGCTGTTGGATACGATCTTTACAGCACTGATGAAGTTGTTATTCCACCTACACACCGCGCTCTTATCGGGACGGGTGTAGCCATTGTATTGCCACCGGGTGTCTATGGGCGTGTTGCGCCACGATCTGGTCTCGCTGTGAAACATGGTATCCAAGTTGGTGCGGGTGTTGTTGATCCCGACTACACGGGTGAAGTCAAAGTCGTTCTTTTCAATCATGGAGACAAAGACTTTGAGGTAAAGAGGGGGGAGCGCATCGCACAACTTGTTCTTGAGAGGTGTGAGACACCCGATGTAGAGGAAATTGGTCTCCTTGAAGAGACGGAGAGGGGAGCGGGTGGTTTTGGGTCTACTGGCACCTAAGTAATACATGTCACTGTAATTGGTAAATTGAAAATGGATCGTCATCACCTATTGTCCCTGTTGGATAAGATACAAGAAAAGTATGAAATCCAAGATGGAGAGTACAAAGAGTTCGCGGAAGCTATCGGGGGTAAGAAAAAGCTCCTAGAAGTAAAAGCGGGAGACATTGTAAAAATTAGTTATGATCAGGTTGAATCTGAAATAGATTTCTGTGATGACGAGTTTTATCCCAAAGTTAATGTAACTGGAAAGTGTTCCCGAATTTGGAAAGTTATCGATAACGAGACCGCTCACCATGGGTGTGGTGGTGTGATTGCGTATAAATATCTAAATAGATTTGACATACATTTGGGCGCAATGAACAAAATTGTGAAAGATCATTCGGAGGGTAATTTCACAATCATAACGTTGAATTCTAGTAATAATCGAAAATACTGTTTTCGCGTTTTTGAAATAGAAGTTATATAGGTCCACGTGGGGTTAAATAAAAAAGGTCATCCGCGGTTGGCATGAAAAGAATTCCCTTACGCATAGTCATCCACAACTTGGCCTGATGTATGTTGGGATATGACCACAACATCCATCTCTCCCAATATTCTCGGGAGAACCAATCATCCCAGTCCTCTTCTGTGCTTTCGTCAATCATGAGCATACCCCGATGGATTTCACCATAATCCGCCTCTACTCGCAACTCATCAGAAACAATCGCTCCCTTTCCGATGAGATGTGCACGCATAAGTTGTGGGTCTTGATGATTTGTATAATCAGCAACACCCACTGAACCAAAATCAATACTTCTCTTATTAGGGAGGGTTACCCTATATTTATGAGCGACTGATGGACTGGGATTAAATACGACGTGCATATATTTTATGTCGTCAATAAAATTACTTTTTGTTTGCGCGTTCAATGATTACAAACTTTAAATCACCCTTTTTAACTTTTCCGCGAGTGAAAGGATTCGTGAATAATACCATATTGCCATTAGCGTTAATAGCATTTGTCATGGACATACGCGCCAACTTACGAAAGGAATTTGGTGTAAGATACAATGTATTGATTTTCACAGCCTTTTGTCCAGACTTGAAGTTTTCATACTTGATGGGGTCGGTTGGCATATTACGCACGCTCACCTTTTTCCATTTGATCTTCTTGGTCTTTGTGTTTTCATTCGCATTCTTTTTCATTCTCTTTTCATTTTTCATATAGTTGGATGCATTTGGTCTACTGTTCCCATTATTTCCAAAGTTGAGACGCCGACCCACTAGACCCGCGTTAGCAAAGGCCATTCGCACTCTTCGCATACGCCTGAGATTATTGGGATCTATGACTCGCGACCTGATCTGACCAACGTTATTTTCGTTTGTGTTTGAGTTATTGATTCGTAATCCACGCGCTCCGTTGTAGTTAGCCTCGTTGTAATTTGAGTTTGAGTTATTGATTCGGACCGCGTCGTTGTCGGCTGGATTCCTAAACATCTTATTATTTATAAAGATTATAATTGAAAGATAGACATGAAGACATACACATCCCATGACGGTATTCAAATTAAGGTGGGTGAAAATGCGAAGGAAAATGACAGTCTCACACTATCAAGTTATCCCCGAGAATGGTGGATGCATGTTGATGGCGGATCCGGTTCTCATGTGATTATATGCCACGAAGAGAATACAATTCCCAAAGAGACGAAAAGGGATGCCGCAGCTCTTGTGGTACACCACAGCAAACCCATGAATACAAAAATGTCACGCGTAAACCTTGTGAGAGTTGATCAAGTCATCAAGGATGAACGCATCAAAAACCATGGACAAGTCTACCTTGACGGTCAGGTCATGCAACTCACGGTGTTTCCAAACAAGGAAAAGGAAAGACTCGATAGACTCTTAAAAAATAGGAACAATAGTTAAGTAAGAATGCATAGAGTGAGAACTATAAACAATCACATTAATCCAAGAGACTTATCTCTCACTGAAATTGCGAAGCATAATACCGAAGAAGATTGTTGGGTAATTATTAAAGATATCGTGTATGATCTCACAAAGTTTTTGCCAGATCATCCAGGTGGCAAGAAGGCGATCATGCTTTTCGCTGGAAAGGATGCGACGGAAGAGTTTGATATGCTCCATCCACCGAATGTTCTAAAGAAGTATCTCACACCTGAGGTGGTTCTCGGACCAGTCAAAAAATAGACTCGTCGGTATCGTCGTGAAGCTTGGTACACGTTACAACTATAATCGGTATTACAACCAAAATTACGATTACAGTTAATGCTACAAACATACCTATTAAAGTAGACGAACATAAAAAGTACAAGATGAACCTCTATAAGAAGGAATTGATAACCAATCATATCAAACTTGCTTATAAAGTTTCAAATGATGTATATTTCAAAACATACCCGCGACAACGTGGTATACATACGAGGAAGGATATAAATAGTGTGGGACTACACGGTCTCGTTCGGGCGGCTCAAAAGTTTAACCCAGAGTTGGGTTTCAAGTTTAGTACGTACGCATATCCATGGATTTACTGGAGTTGTAAAAACTGTTTGCGACGAACGACAATACACGAGGAACTTCAATTTTATGAAACTCCACCGTATTACGACAAAGAACCTGATATCCTCTATGGTCTAGATGATGTGAGCCGATACATTCTTGAAAACTACTATGGTAAACACCTAACCCTAAAAGACCTCGCGGTGGAATTGGGTGTCACTGTATATACAGTCACGAAATGGAGAGACAAAGCACTTCTTACAATCAATTAAAGATGTCGCGCAACTGTATTACAAATGGCGCTCAAAAAGGAAGAAATCACGTCTCGTGAGAGTCCAGATGCCATGCAAAAACGCATGTTTGAAGCCAAGATTGCCGCCATGAACGAGGCGATGAAAGGCGAAAAGATTCGTTACAAGTCCAAACGAGACCCCGAGCGATTCTTAGAATTCTTGGAGTATCGATTGACGATTTGGGAACAACTCAAGGATGAAAAGTTCCACGCGAAGCGAATGTACGAAAAGACAAAAGAGGTCATTGAGGGTCTCACTTAAGACTTGAGTAGTGTCCCGCAATGTAATACACATCTTCAAAACCCAATTCCTCTAATTTCTCTGCCGCAAATCTGGCTCGTTGCCCAGTGTTGCAGTAGACGAGCAAACCCTTCTTTGGGAGTTCCGTGGTAGTTTTCCTATTGATTTTACTCACTGGGATGTGGATGGCACCCCGATAGTGACCAGCTCTGTACTCGGTAATTGTGCGAACGTCGATGACTTTCTTTATCTTTCCTGAGCGAATCAACTTCTTAGCTTCCTTGGAACTCACGAGATTATCACCTGTGAAGGTGTACGCTGCGGCGGCTGCGAGAGTTCCAACAATAATAGCTGGAATCATTTACAATATACACACATTTAATTGCTACCCGCCCAATTTAGTATTTGAGTCAAAGACCATGAGCTATTAATAGTTTTGGGAAATTCTATTTTTACTAAAGTTTTTCTAGCCTTTTCAACATTGATACCATTCACAAGTTTTGGTATTTGTGCGATGTGATTCAAGTTAAATCGGTTACCACCGGTGTTTGTGATTTTCAAAAAATATGGAAAGTTTGTTTCAAAGTATTTCCATCGGAGTGTCTTTCTATTTGAGGGTGGCACATATTTATGAATGAGTCCCCACACCACCATCTTTATGAATACGAGACGATCCCGTGGATCTCTTGGACCGAGGGGTGTTCCGAGAGTATCGTGCATCATGGCGATGAAGGCTTCTATGTAACAAAAATGATGTTGAGACAATTCATCATATTGTGAAATTTCAAAAGACTTTTCAAGAACCTTTGTGTTTCTTATATTTATCTTTGTATTGCGAAGAAGATCTTTATAATTTTCCAAATTTGTCGTCACAAATCCACCCGTCGGTTGGGCTGTGGATTGTTTATTTCGTATGGTATACGTATTTCCATATACCGTACGCAGTTCGTTCTTGAATTCTGTACGCCCCGCACCCATGGAATTGAATAATTTAATTGACTTCTCTCTGTGATTGACCCTCGCGAGAGCGTAGTGTCCGTCACCACCCGGATATGTGTGTGCTATATGAAGATATTGAACACCTTTACGGTTCTTTGTGGATTTCGTCATGTTGGATGTTTTACGACACACAAACTTGAAGTCATAGTTGGATTCCTTTTTTATATCTTTCCCAATCTGTTCAAAGACTCCACGGCTTTGGAGAAGTTGTTTCGCGATTTCAGCGGCATCTTCAATAGCCATGAGATGCCTCGCCGCGAGACTTGTGTTTATCTTACTCTCAATATAGTCGTTTTTGTCAATCTCAGCCGTCTCACCCTTTACCCTCAAAAGGCGATCGCGAACATCCCTGTTCTTAATGAGCTTAATAGGGGTAAGTTCCATCTTATCCTACATATCATTGATATTTTTAAACCAATCGTATGTAAGGTTTTGTAATTATGTTAAAAGTAAAATTAGTTACCAAACGCGACACCAGCCATACCATTCTTCACACGAAGAACATTATAGTTGACCGCATAGACGCGAGCTGGTTTTGATGAATCGGCAGAGGTTACGCTGTTAAGAAGCAACTTCGCGTTATCAATTCGGGAGAAGTTCAGGGAGCCAGATGGTTGAGATTTAGCCAAGTTCAAGCAGAATGGCCATGTGTACACGGTGTCTTCGTCCAAAGTATCAGCACCGATGGCGCTGCAGTGCATTTCTGGAACAACATCGTGGTGATAGACATTTGACATATTCTCGGAAAGTGCCGTACCATTAATGTACAAAGAGGCGGTTCCGAATGTGTAGTGGTCGTTCCACACGGCAGCACCCGCGTCGCCAGCGACCAAGTGAATAGCCTTCACTGGGTGATTGAAATATGTGAGATCAAACTCAGTATCGGCTTGGGATCCTGGTTGGTATTGTGTTTGAGTAATCAACAACTCATGTTCACTTTCTGTGAAAAATTTACGCTCATCGGTGTCAAGGTAGACATAGTTCGCGTAGATCTTGGGGGTACCCGCCAAAGTGTATTGATCTTGGAGCTTTATGCGAAGTTCAACTTCGTGGTACTGGAGCGCCACGAGTGGGAGAACCTTGGTCCAATCTTCACCAAAGAAAAATGGAATGACAAAGTGATCACCCTTTGAGTTCGCGTGGGTTGTTTCGGTTGTGAATCTCATACCCGCCTTGGCAGATGTTTCATTGTAAAGTGGATTGTACACACCCTGAATGAAAAGGGAATCAAGTTCAGACACCTTTTGTCCGCCAATCCACAATTGGAAAGTTGTTGGTTGGGACGCCGCGGTGTCAAACATGGCGTTATTTCCGCCGGGTGTCGCAATACCTTCAGCCTCAATCCACACATAGCTCAAGAGATCACCCTTGGACTTGAGTGGAACGACGACTTCGTTGGAGGCACCAAAAGTACCAATGTAGTCCACGCGCTCTGGTCGCATAGAAAAATTGGTGTGACGCTTATAGTTTTGTCGGAAAAAACTGACCTGAGGTTGACCAGTGATGTACGCATCCTGGGCACCTTTAGATACAAGGTCAATCAAAGCAGCTGACATTTTTACTAATAAAGTATATTAAAATTTTCGGGCGATGATTACACAATGGTAGCCTTCCAAGCACTGACATGGGAGTCCAGAGATACAGATGACGAGCACATGATCAGTATCTTTGGTAAGACTGAGGAAGGAAAGTCAGTGTGTCTGACAACAGCATTTACACCTTATTTTTTTATTAAACTTCCACCTAACATTGACACTGCAAAAATTCAGAGAATTTACAACATCCTTGATGAACAATGTAAAGATTCTCTCGTTGGATATTCAGTTACCAAATCAAAAGATGTTTGGGGATTTCAAAATAATGAGGAGTTTCCATTTATGAAAATCAATTTTAAGAATCTTCAAGCTCGTCGCCTCACAGATTCATTTTTAAGAAGACCTCTTGATAGAACTCCTGAGCTTTTCAATATTTTTGGTGTGAGAAATGTTAAAGTGTATGAATCAAATCTTGATCCAGTGCTGCGCCTGATGCATCGCACTGGAATCCAATCCACCGGATGGCTTGAGACTGGTGATAAATGCATTCGTTCACACCTCGCAAATGTTGATATGGATTTGTTCTGTAATGATTGGACTACTCTCAAACCAGTGGCGAGAGATGATGTTGCGCCGTTTGTTGTAGCATCCGTTGATATTGAATGTAACAGTTCTACTGGTAAGTTTCCTGATGCAAACATCCCCGGAGATGCTTGTTTTCAAATTGCAATCTCCCTGTGTAAGTTTGGTTCTGATGAACCATATGATAAAACATGCCTCTGTTACAAACAAACAGATCCCAATCTGGAGGGATCCAATATATTGAGCTTTTCAACCGAAAAGGAAATGTTAGAGGCGTTTCACAAGTATCTACACAAAAAGGATGTAGATGTCATTACTGGATGGAACATTTTTGGCTTTGATATGGAATATATCTACAAGCGCGCGCAAATCAATGGGTGTCACTATAGCTTCTTCAACTTGGGGAAGCTCAAAGATACAGAGTCTGAACTTGTTATTAAAAAACTTTCTTCAAGTGCTCTCGGTGACAATCTTTTGAAGCTTCTTCCAATGTCTGGTCGCTTCATTTTTGATATGTTCCACGAAATCAAGAAGGGATACAAACTTGATAGTTACAAATTGGATAACGTATCAAAGTTGTACCTTGGAGATCAAAAGATTGATATGGCTCCCAAGGAGATGTTCGCTCGTTACAGAGAGGAAGACCCCGTCAAATTGAGGGAAGTTGCTGAGTATTGTATCAAGGATACCCTCCTTCCACACAAACTCATGAAAAAGCTTTGTACTCTCCTGAACTTGGTTGAGATGGCTAAGGCTACTTGGGTTCCGGCGAATTTCCTCGTGGAGCGAGGACAGCAAATCAAGGTATTTTCCCAGCTCACAAAGAAGGCTCGGGAGTTGGGCTTCATGGTTCCAACTATTCGGTATGGAGCAATCCCCGAAGAACCATACGAAGGCGCTACAGTTTTGGACGCCCAAAAAGGGGCGTATTATACCCCGATTACAGCTCTAGATTTTGAAGCGCTGTACCCATCTATCATGATGGCGCACAACTTATGTTATTCGTCGTATGTTATGGATGAAAAGAAGTATGGTAATGTACCAGGGATTACATATGAAACCTTCCGTGTCGCCGATCGCACTTATAAGTTTGCACAAGATGTTCCAAGTCTTTTACCAGCAATTCTTCTTGAGCTTAAACAGTTCCGTAAGCAGGCTAAGCGCGACATGGCTAATGCTACCGGCTTTATGAAAGAGGTCTACAATGGTAAACAGTTAGCCTATAAGATTTCAATGAACTCCGTTTATGGTTTTACTGGAGCTGGTAAAGGTATTCTACCATGTGTCCCAATCGCTTCTACGACAACATGTAAAGGTCGCTCTATGATTGAGGAAACAAAGAACTATGTGGAAGCAAACTTCCCAGGGGCAAAGGTGAGATACGGGGACACGGATTCAGTGATGGTTGAGTTCGACGTGGGTGATCGCAAGGGGGAGGATGCTATCGCGTACAGTTGGGAAGTTGGAGAGAGAGCTGCCGAGGAGTGTAGCGCCCTTTTCAAGAAACCTAATAACTTGGAACTTGAAAAGGTTTATTGGCCATATTTCCTCTATAGTAAGAAGCGCTATGCCGCCAAGCTTTGGACGAAGGGTAAAGATGATAAAATGCATATGGACTACATTGACATTAAGGGACTTCAAGTTGTTCGCAGAGATAATACACCCCATGTTAGAGAAGTTTGTAAAGAACTCTTGGATGTAGTTCTGACGTCCAGTGACCCTGGTCCACCCAAAGAGTTAGCAAAAGAAAGAGCGATTGAGCTCCTTTCGGGGGATGTCCCTAATGAAAAGCTTATTCTTAGTCAAGGTCTCTCAGATACATACAAAGTTGGGGGTAAGAATGTATCTGTTACGAGTTCTGAGAGTGTGAATATCAACCAGTCACATGTACAAGTTGTCACGAAGATGCGCCAACGAAAGCCAGGGTCTGAGCCGCAATCTGGAGATCGTGTTCCGTATTTGCTCACAAAAACGGAAAATCCCAAAGCTAAAGCGTATGAAAAAGCCGAAGATCCAAAGTATGTAGAGGAACATGGCGTACATGTTGACTATCATTATTATTTTGTTAACAAGTTCCTCAACCCTGTCTGTGATCTTCTAGATCCACTGTATGAAAATGTGAAGGAAGAAATCTTTGGTGAAATCATTAATCAACACAAACCAGTAAAACCACCGAAACTCCCATCCCTCAGTGGTATGAAGAAAGACGAGCTCATTGCCGAATGTAAGCGCCTTGGTTTGGAAGAGGTTGGCACTCTCCCGATATTGAGAGGACGCCTTAAGGATGCGAGAATGAAAAAAGAAGAATCCGTTGAAGACCTATTTAAAAATTACGAGCTAACACAAAGTAAGAATGAGCCTCAATGAAAAAATCACAAAGCTTGTTGATGATGAATTGGAAGATAGGGTAAATGCAATTCTCAATGAGTATGCTGAAAAGATTTCAAAAAAGCACGGAATCCCACTTGAACTTTTACTCAAGGAGCTTCCAGAAACATTTACAAGTACAACTTGCAAGGGAACAAAGGCGGGTGGTCATCGGTGTACTTTTAGGGCGGTGTACAATGGCTACTGCCGTCATCATAAAACACAGGGGGAACGAATATGTCAACGATCTTTCTCGAGTTCAAACCTACACAATCACGGACCAGATCAGATGTTTGTGCATGGGTGTCCAGGGTGCGAGTCATCAAAGGAGCTTATAGATTTGAATAGCATAGTATAGTAATGAGCAAGAACGATATTCTACTATCATCCATCAACAACTTTTATAACGAAGAGAAGAATCGAACTACACTAATGACTATTTTGGACAAAACGAGTGGCATCTCTCTCCGTAACTTGGAGTGGTTTATCACAAACTACGCAAAGAAGAATCATACATCTTATCAAACTGGGGATGGTAAGTTATTTACGGTACACTGTGCCTATAAATCAAGTCTCAATGGCTACAGTAAACAACTTTTTGATCCATTCTGTCGGTCACAAAAGTTTGGTTACACAGTTCCGGGTACATCTCATGAAATTCAAACGACATTGGCTCAATTGAATTTCATCAAATGGTGTATTAAGAACAACATTATTGATTATATCAGTAATAATAAAGAGAAACTTTTTAATAAGCAATTGACATAAACCCTTTGTCAAAAACAAAGGTTTGATAACCTGTGTAGTACATGTGCAATGAAAATGTCTCTGTATTGATATCAATGACGGATGTATCCATCTTGACTTCAATATTAGTCTTTTCAGACTGAATCGCACTAAAGTCCAAGTTTCCCGATGGTTCCACATTTACTGGATTTATCGAGAAACTATATGTATAGATATTTCTAATTGGTCTAGACAATCTCTTTTGAAATGGGATTAAATATTTGTAATACGAATGATCTGTTTTTGATACATTTGGAAGTTTGTTTCCATTTATGAAAAAACTCGCCTCCGACATGAGTGGATAGAAGAATGTATTTTCACCTTGAAAATCAAGAGCCGAAGAAAAGTTGAAGCGGTTTTGATAAAGTCGCTGCCCCTCGGTGGCTGGAACTGGATCACCGATTGATTCATCTTCGTTTTCAAATATTGTATTCCGTAGAAACCAATGAATACATTTTACAGGTATATTTGGTACTAGATTGTTTCGTATTATATCCTTACCCAAATCACTCACAATTGTTGGATGTTTACGAACGAGATCCGTAATAAAGACCTGTCTCTGACTCATCAAATAGTTTCTCTCCTCGGGACTCACTGTGATCTCTTCCGTGACAATGTTAAATGAATCAAGTTGAATGGGGTTTGTAACCAAATCTCTGTCCGTAAAGAATGACGCCTTGTGAAACTCAAGTTCAAACTCAATCTTCTGACGGTACACGGAGCAAACTGGAAAGTATGGACGATTTGGTTTATTCGTGTCGTATTCATCACTCGCAAATTTCCGCGAAAAGAAAAAGTGTATTGGGATGACTACATCAGCGTCATATTGCGCTTCATCTTGAAATCCTACGAGAGGTGCGTCGTCAAACCCAAGGTTTCTGTTTACAAGAAATCTATTTGCTACTTTTTCCGATGTTTCTAAATAAAGGTCATCATAGATAATCCCCCAATCATCATGGATTTTCTCAACTTCTATATCGTCAACATACATCGTAACACTTTTGAGAATATGTCTTCCCAACTGATCCGCATAATTACCATCCGTAGGATTTCTAAGACCTGGCATAGTTATGCTCAACCACATATTGCTCAAAAGATCACCCATATTTCTGGGATGAAACTCAACCTTTAGAGTTTGTCCAAAAGGCCAACCCACCGTGGCGTTTCCAGGTCTCACAATGTTCTTGTTTCTGTGATATTTCCTAAAGTCGGAATGTCTCTTGTCGGTCGTATAATTAAAGAACGACTCGTCTGGATCTTTGGAAAGCAAGTATGTGTCTTGCTTCCCAATAGCTTTGAGCGAAATTTTCGCAGCTTCACCCATACCTATCTATTGCCTACATATTTTTAATATCCATTTTCCACATATCAATGTGACTTGTCTTTTTCATAATCTCAAGTTCATCTCTCGCCTGTTTTGCCTCCTTGAGAAGTTCTCTGACACTTTCCTCGGTGTATTGAACCGTCTTGATGTTGAGAAGGTAGTCGTATGTGCCCCCAATTTTGGGGAAGAGTTGGGAGAGTTGTCGTTCAAGGTCATCCCGCTTTCGCTTGAAAACCACAATGTCACCCTCAATGACCATCGTCACAAACTTAGATTTGTAGCCACACATCGTAGCTTTCGTTTGAAGAACTTTGATGAGATGTTCCCGTCTCTTCTTGTAATGATCAAGTCTCAAATCCACAAAGTCCTTTAGGATTTCCTCGGGGGAGTTGTACTTGTATATTCCTTTTGTGGGGTGGAAGAGATGCATGTTTGAAGTATGGAAACTCTTTCTCAACTTGAGATCCTTGACCAAGTCTTTTCCTGAATAACCCACAATTTCAAAATCCACATCATCTGTTGTGGAATTGTTTGTAAAGTTTGTAATCACCTTCTTTTCCATGAGAGTATCCAAATACTCTTTGTAATCCTGAGTCCACCGTCCAGGTGGAAGTTCGGTAATCTTGAGTCGTGACCCGGTGTCATGCCAAATACCCTCGGCAATCCACGAACCACTTTCATCCTCCTTGAAAATCTTACCTTTGAAACCTTTGAACCACGGTCGCATTTGAGTAAAACCGTGACCTTCAAGTGCTTTTTGAATGTTATCCTTGATATCCTTTGGATTGAATGGAGGCACATAACAACTGAAACCCGTACCGATACCCTCTGTACCGTTCACGAGAACCATGGGGAGTGTTGGCATGTAGAAGTCTGGCTCAATGGGGCGACCATCGTCATCCAAATAGTTGAGAATTGGATCATCTCTCGGATCAAAGATCTTTCGGGCATCTTTTGTGAGCTTTGTAAAGATATACCTCGTTTGAGACGCATCCTTACCACCCATGAGACGCGTACCAAACTGACCACACGGCTCAAGAAGATTGATATTGTTTGAACCCATGTAGTCATTCGCCAACTTGACAATCGTGTCCGCGAGAGAGACTTCACCGTGGTGGTACGCACTCTTCTCTGCGACAAATGCCGCCAACTGCGCCACTTTCATCTCATCCTTGAGATTCTTGTGGAAGCATGCGTACATAACCTTGCGTTGCGAAGGCTTGAGACCATCCGCCATGTGCGCGATAGAACGCTTCAAGTCCGCCAAACTGAAGTTGACGAGGTCCTTGTGTACAAAGTTTGAGATGCTCAAGTTCCTTACATTTCCATACGGAACTTCCAATTCTTTTGGATCTTTTGCCGTACTCTCAAGAAGCCAAGACTTTCGGTCATCCGCCTTCTTCTTGTCAAAAGCGAGGACAATTGACCTATCAGACATGATATCCATGTCAAACTTTACAGTGAGATCTTGAATCTTCTTGAAGTATTCCCGAGCTTCGGCACTCGTACTCGTACCGAGACCCTTGTAGTACTTGATTTTCCATCCAGGTTGTCCGTTTCCATACCAAGATCTAAATGTAGAATCTGTATAGAATGACTTGGATTGAGAACCTTTGGATGCCTTGATAATTGGTGTCACCATGGACACAACAAAACCCAACTTGAGAAGACTTGGCCAGAAGTAGTGAATCATATTGAGAATGAGACCCTTGATATGGGAACCGTCGTTATCGGCATCCGTCATGATCATGAGACGACCATACCGAAGCTCGGAAACATCTTGATAGTCCTTACCCTGTTGAAGACCCAAGATCTTCTTGAGATCGTTGAATTCTTGGTTTGATGTGAGCTGTGTGACAGAGGCATCACGAACATTCTTACACTTCCCACGAAGAGGGAAGACACCGTAGTGATCACGACCAACGACGGAGAGACCCGCGACTGCGAGAGTCTTCGCTGAATCACCCTCGGTGACGATGAGCGTACATTTTCCAGATTGTGCCGTACCCGCCTTGTTCGCATCATCCAATTTGGGAATACCAGTAATTTTGGACTTTCGCGTACCGTCAGATTTTGAGAGTTCCTTCATCTCCTTAAACTTTGAGAGTGCCGTGAGTTCATCTTGAATACCAGTCTTGAGAGCGTTCTTTACGAAACTTTTAGGTGGTTCAAACTTACTCCCAAAGTCTTGAGCCTTTGAAGTGCATTCAGACTTGACCTGGCTTGAAAAGGTTGGATTCTCAATAGTTGCCTTGACAAAGATGTTAAAAGTATTCTTGACTTGTTGAGGCTTCAACTTAATCTTCTTCGCCATTTCCTCAATGATACCCGACGCGAGAAGTGATGCCACATGATCCACATGCGTTCCACCTTTTGTCGTAGAAATACCATTTACAAAAGAGACTTGTTCAAGTCCATTCTCTGATGGACCGATACAGACTGACCAACGATCGGTTGTTACCGAACACACATCTTTTACACCTTCGTGCATCTTGGCGTAAGCTTCGAAGGAAGTCTTTGGAAGAACTTCTCCTTGAAACTTCACTTTGCAGTTTGGGGTCGTACAGATGTTTGCATCCCACACACGCTTTTCAAAGATCTTGTAAATGTTAGCATCCATCTTCTTCATACCAAATCTACGCCAATCGGGGGTAAATGTAATTGAAACCGAAGAAGTTGAACCACTGTGTTTCGTGATCTTCGGTGGATGGCATACAGTCATATTCTTCTCCCACTTTTGAGTATATGTCTGTTTCGCTTCGTGATCCTTGATCACAATTGAAAACTCCGACGAGTAGATATTAGTCAATTTGGCGCCATAGCCATTACGACCACCTACAATACGCTTCTTTGTGTCGTCGTAGTTTGTACTCGTGAGAAGATGACCAAAAGTGAGTTCGGGATTCCACACACCTTCCTTTTCGTGCATGCGCACACCGATACCACCGAGAGGACCATTATTCTCAATGGTAACAGCACCAGTCTCTTTGTCTATCCCCGCCGAGATGCTCGTAACACTCTTCGGATGTACAGAGTTTCGGTCGATTGCATTGACAAGAATTTCGTCAAATATTTTGAGCAAAGCTGGTGAATAATTGATATTCTTCTTTTTGAATTGATTGTCAGTTTTGTGAAGAAGCCAGTACGGTTCAGAGCTGACATCCACTGGACCAACATATGAATCGGGTCTCTTAAGGACATGTTCAATGTGGGTGAGTTTTTGAATACTCTCACCCATTCTTTCTTTAACTTTTAGGGTGTCATTTCTTTACTTAGGTTTATTCTCTTCAAGGATTTTGTAAAAGTCTTCTATCCATTTTTTCATCTCATTCCTCGTAATTGAGAGTGTTTTTGGTCTATCAAACTTAATTGCCCCTATTTGTCTCAGAGCATCTATCCGTGGATTAAACTTTATGGGTCCGTTCATGTAACAACATTTACATACATGTACATTACCAACAAGGTAGGCATTATTGAGTTCAAATGGTAAATTAGTCTCACAAAGATACTTATCAAAAAGACGGTGCTCCCATCCAGCACCCTGTTTGTAGTATGGATCAAGTGGTGCGAGGCATCTATAACATAGATACTTCCATTTTATTTTCATCCTTATAGATAGAAGATGGCTTATCTTTATTTAATAGCTGTGATATTTGTACTTTACCTCATGATGCAAAATAAGACTCGTGGTATGAATAAGGCAATTGAGAAACTTGTAAGACAATCAGCCCGCTACGCCGTTGCTGCACAACAGGATGAATCACCGGTCATCGCTATACTTCACGCAAACTATGCCGCGGCTTACTTTTACGCACTGAAGGACATCGCTTCCGAATCTCAGATTCACAACGCGACGGGTATAGATGTTAAGAAGTTCAAGGAACATGTTACAAATGTTCAAGATATGGTGACGCGAAAAACTTCCGAGAAATGTCCAGATTTTGTTGGAGAAGTTGACATCTATTTGGCTCAAATTGGTGGTGAGGCTGCTTAAAATAAAAATGAGATAGTTCCATATGAACAACTATGTGGTCGTTAGACAACCCAACGACCACATTGTTTTAGGGGTAAATGAAGATTATGTCATAGAAATACCGATGGAAGAGAGAGATGATGTACAACTTGTTTGTACTGAAAAGCGTATATTAAACTTCATATTGTTTATTATATTTCTTATGTTAGCTGGATCTACAATCATGTGAAACCTAAGTCGTCTTCAAACTTCACATTATTCATCTCTAAAAATGCAAGTAATTCGTGATACTATGTGGAATGCCTGCCTCTCTGATGCGACAAAAATGTATCGTCTCAGAGAGCCAAATGAAAAGTGCTATCGTTTAGCGGATGCGACTTGGAAGTGTAAGATGTCCTATATCAAACACGATAATACAAAAAAGAAAAAAGCCATCGTGGTTCTTGATGCACCACCAAAGGCGAACACTCCCGAACAACGCACATCTCACAAGATTTGTTGTGCGACGACTATGTCTGGTAAGCCCTGTAGATTCAAGGCTGTGTGTGGTGACTACTGTCGCAAACACCGAGTATCTTCAACAAGTATTGGTAATAAGGTGGATGTGAGCGATCTTCTTTCAAAATTGGATGGAATTAAAATCAACTAGTAATATAAACAATGATCTTAGATCAGGAGACACTTAGACCTGTAATCATAGCGATGGCTCTCTACATTGCCCTAAATATTATTGTTCCTCGTATTGTCAAAAAGCCAACTGGTATTAAAGCGATTGATGATCTTGTAATGACCATGATTGCACAACAGGATTCCTTAATGAGTGGCACCATCCTCATTGGTCTCGTTGTTCTTGGTACCAACTATATTCAAGAAGAACTCTTGTAAGATGTTCTCTTTACCGACTAATTTTTTAGTGTGTTCGTGATTCATGTATCGTAACTTCTTATTGTATGCATCTAACATGAATTCCAAGAGTTGATCGGGGTTTGGTTTTCCCCAACGCATACCCTTTTTGAAAAGGAAATCATCCTTTTCCAACTCTTGAAGTTCACAATCAATCGTATAAGGTGTTTTCACATACTCGGGTGATCCACCATAGTTTGTTATGATGACTGGTTTATCACGAAGTGCTGCTTCAACTGGTCCCATACCCACACCCTCAGACTTACTAAAACTTACATAACAATCACAGCGATCGTGGAGCTTGTCCATTTCTTCATCTGAAATAAGTCCATTTATAACTTCAACATTTGGAAGTTTAATATCAACTGGTTGATTACATGTCGCTTTTACCACGAGTTTGGTGTTTGGTTTATTCAGTCGCACAAAAGCCTCTAATATTCCACGGAAATTCTTTCTATCGTCTACAATGTTTCCAATATGATAAAATGTATATGGCTTTGAAGGCGGTGGAATATGGGCGTGAACAATGTAAAACTCGTTATCTGGAAACTGTCGTGACAGGACACGCTTACAGAACTCACTCGGAACCGCGACCCTTTTCGTCTCTTTCATGATCATACCGTAATCTTCGTGTACAGTTTCAGTTTCACAAACGGTCATTATCGCGAGATTCTTAACTCGTGTTCTCGCATATTTGAGATATTCTATATGAGGTTTCAATGGAAGTAAAAATATCAGACCATCATCACTTTCTGGAATCTCACAACCTATAAAGTAGTAAGACGCACTGTCAAAAAGTTTTGTATATTTGAAAGCATGTTGACCTATGCCACTATTGAGATGCGGTCCTACTATGATCATTACTCATAAATGATTTAATTTCCTTAATAATGTTTTTTGGCTCCATAATTTCCTTTGTATGCGCGTGATCCATGTAACGCAATTTTTTGTCAAATGCATCTTTCATAAATTCGTAGAGCATATCTTCATCAGGTTCACCCCAAATCATATCATCTTTGAAAAGATAATAACCATTACCAATTTTATTGCGTTTGCATTTAACTAAATATGGGGTTTTAATATATTCAGAAGTGGCACCAAAATCTGGAATAATTACAGGTTTGTCGCGGAGTGCCGCCTCTACCGGACCCATCCCGATACCTTCAGAGTGACTGGTGTTCACATAACAATCACATTGATCGTGTAATTGATTCATTTGTTCTTCATTAAGTTCTTCACTTATGATTTGAACATTTGGTAAATCTAAATTTACAGGATCATTACTTTGTACTTTTACAATGAGGTGTGCATTTGGATTTTCCAGACGCATAAAAGCTCGTAACATTGCACCGAAGTTCTTTCTTACATCCGCCATATTTCCAATTGTATAAAATCTATAAGGTCGTGGTGGGGGTGATGGAACATATGCCTGTACGACATAAAATTCATTATCAGGAAATTGTTTAGAAAAGGCTCGTTTACAGAATTCACTTGGAACACCAACTCGTTTGAATTCTTTCATCAAACGACCAAAATCTTCGTGAACTGTTTCGGTTTCGCATATTGTCATACAATGTATTTTTTTAATACGACTTTTTAAATATTCGTAACGATCCCAGAACGCATCAACGGGTAGAGAGAATACGATCGCTTCTTCACACTCGGGTAATTCATCACATAGTTGATAGTGTTTTGCGCCTGGAAATAGAGATTTATACTTGAAAGCCCAGCGAGCAATTCCTCCGGGGAAGGGTGGTCCGATGAATATCATTGAGTTTAAAGATAATCTTTCCTTTATGTATAATACAATGGATTCTATTCGTAAAGAAATCGAAGCTGAAATGAAACGCACTCGCCTCGATAAGGGTCGCCTTTATGATCTCCTTTTGAAGATTATTGATGGTGGTGTTGGTGGTGGTGAAGCCCCAGCGGGAGCTCAAGGTCCAGCAGGTCCCCGTGGTCCAGCGGGCCCAGCCGGTCCAGTCGGGCCAGCGGGTGAATGTAAGTGTAAGTGTGTTGGTGAGACAGCGCCCGTTCCAGAGACACCAAAGGCTACTACCACTACCAAGAAGACCACTACCAAGAAGACCACCGCCACCAAGAAGGCTTAAAATAACACCTTAGTCAAAATTTATTTACACATTTATTGAAACAGGGTAGACGCCCCTCGTTTCAATAAATGAAACATATTACACCCAATTTTAAGCCTATCAAAATACCATCAAAGACAAACATACATGGTAAGCCCTTAAAACCGAAAATATTCTTTGAAGCTAAAATCACATGGCCGAAGAAGAAGGAGTCGCGCGATTCACAGACCAAACAAAACCTCCGAAAATAGTTGCCAGAATTAACATGAGTAAACCAAATGAATACTTCTCCTTTGGTGGCTCTGGTGGTTTGTCTGGCAATCGTTGTACATTTTGATTGAGTGTATCTATCTTTACAAGCAAGTTCTGTAGCGCTAGTAGTATTTGCAGCTCGCGGTCTTTAGGTTTCTCTTTAACATTTACAGTTGTAATCTCAAGCACCATGTACCACTTTGCGTCTGGTTGAAGCAAAACATAATCATTATCATCTTGTTGCTCGTATATCTTGAAGTTCAATTTCTTGATTGAAATTGGATTGAAATAGTTTTGTTTTCTCTGGAAGCTCTTCCATTGTTTGTCTCTCAAGACAACTCCACTACTCCCCGTGAAATGTCGTTCAAGTGGGACGCGTGCTAATATTTGACCGTGTCGTTCATCTAAAATTTGAGCAACTTTGGGAACTTCTGGGCATATTATATCTACAAATTTCGCGATGTCTGTATCTACACCATCATTTCCCCCAACCTGTGTGATATAGAAGTCTACCATTTTGATGCCAAGCACACGGCTCATGTCCTCAACATGTGTATTAGATTCAAGTTGAAGATCAAGTGAAAATGTATTGTTTGTACCATTCACAAAGTTTGAGTCAATTATGACGTATTGAACCTTTTTGGGTATGTCGTCAAGTGACATTCTGAAGTATACTGATATAAAAAAATATGACACTTTAATACAAATGTACGCCAAGGCAATTTACAGAACTATCATGTCAATGACACCATTCTATATTGAAAATTTATGTGTATGGGTAAAGGCTGCTGTATGGGATGCCCCAAGACGCATCTATCTGGATATTGATTTGGAAAAACACCGAATTGAAATGGAACAAGAACGCCTAAGTAAGATCGCGGGTAAGGTAATCTTAAATGAATAGATGGACTTTATCCCACTCGTGACGGACGATTTTAGAATCGCATTCTGTCAAGCAACTGAACCACTGTGTTCAGACGTTCAACGAATCATCTGGAAAAAACTTCTTTACGAAGATATAGAGTTAAAACCTCCACCGACACCTCAAAAATGTCGTATAAAATACTCAAGAGTTTCTGGGAGCTCCTTGCCCCAGCACCTATTCGCAGATCTACTCCTGAACCATTAACTGAAGATTTCAAAGAATATCGCGAAATCATCGCTACAAATGAAGTTGGAGAAAGAATAATTCTACATTTACCAAGAAATTACAGCCTAAGTTACAATTAAAGTTTTAATAAGTATATCAAAATAATGGATCGTCAACATCTTGAAAACTTCCGTTTGAAGTGTGAAGAAGTACTTTCACAATTCAAAAAGAAAAGACGCGACAATTTCGTCAAATATGGAGATACCCAATATGACGAACACATTTCAAGACTTCTTTCTCTCACATCTCGTATTAACGATGAGATTCGCTCAATTGACACATACGAAGATACGAAAGTTGTGAATAACCTTCTTGATGAATATGACACATTTGAGAATATGTACGATAAATTGGTACAATCTCTAAAGTTTGAATTTGAAAATATTGACAAGCAAACTTGGTACGATGAACATTTTGACAACTGGTCTACGATGCCAGACCGACAGGATTGTGAAATGTATCCACTTCCACAAAGACTTCGTTATTCAGAATGTCGCCGAAAAATGTTTGACCATCTTGAGAGAGATTGGAAAAGAAAGACATTCCCAACATTAGCAGATCGCCTAGAATTTTTCTGAGTTGTAATGTTAAGATGAAATGGAGAGTCGTCAAGTGTTTTTATATTCAAATGAGACAACATCTCGCATTTTCCATTGTGAGTGAAGGTCTCGGTTCTTTTATAAAGAAAGTTGCTAAAGATCTTTTCCCTAAAAACTTAAATAAGGAGTTGTGTCGTGGAAGAAATAAACACAATGGTGCCACGACCAAGAGTGGTTGTTAAAACCGAGTACTACTATTCATCTGGTGACGATAGTGATTATGAAGATGATTTCAACCCCATAAGTGAATCTGAATCTGATAGTGAGATAGATTCGGAATCCGAAGTGTCCGATTCCGATGATGGCACTGATTACGAGTCGGAAACAGAACCTGAGTCCGACTCCGAAGAACTAGATGACCCAAAGCCATATTATGGTAAGGGTTTCCGTGTCTATTTTGATAGTCACGCCGATAAGAAATTCTTCATGCAAGCTTTTGGTTTTCATGAAGCCTAAGTCAAATAAGGAATAGAGTTTTAATAATAACAAATGTTACAACAATTTGAGTGGATCGTTGCCCTTGGGGGTATTTTCGCCTTCTTCGCTGCATTTGGAATAGGTGCAAATGATGTTGCCAATGCATTCGCAACATCAGTTGGATCAGGTGCTTTGAAAGTTAAGCACGCAGTGCCACTCGCGGCTGTGTGTGAATTCTCGGGGTCTCTGTTTATGGGAAGTCATGTCGTAAAAACAATACGAAAAGGAATCAGCGATCAAGAATGTTTTGTTGACGACCCCGGACTTCTCATGTATGGATGTTTATGTGTTATACTGTCAGTCGCTATATGGTTAATTGTTGCGTCTTATTTTGAAATGCCTGTATCTACAACACATTCATGTGTCGGTGGCATGATTGGAATGACGATGGTTGCGAGAGGATCTAATTGCGTTACATGGATTGCAAAATCCAACCAATTCCCATATGTCAAGGGTGTCGTTGCCATTATCGTTTCATGGTTACTCTCACCGATTATTTCGGGACTTTTTGCTTCTTCATTATTTTTTGCGGTGCGATCTCTCATTCTTCGTTCCGAAAATTCTTATACGCGTATTCAGTACGGATTTCCAGTGCTTGTCGCGGGTACCTTTACAATTAACACATTCTTCATTGTGTACAAGGGTGCCAAATTTTTGAAACTTGACGACACACCTTTGTGGAAGGCGTGCGCCATCAGTTTTGGTGTCGGTGGTGGTTCGGGTATTTTTTCATATTTTTTCATTAATCCCATCATTTTCAAGAACGAACACACACTCTCTCGGCAAGATCATTTTGAAGATGGAACAGTTCAAGCCATCCACGATAATGCCGAACAATTTGACGCAAGGACTGAATACTCTATGCGATATCTACAAATCTTGACTGCGTGTTGTGATTCTTTTGCACACGGTGCAAATGATGTCGCCAATTCAATCGGTCCATTTGCCGCTATTTATGCCATCTATAAATCAGGTAAAGTCAGTAAGAATGCCGACATGGGTAATGACGCATATTGGATTCTCTCACTCGGTGCCACCGGTATCGTTGCGGGTCTCTCCCTCTACGGTTACAAGATTCTAAACGCCCTTGGCACTAAAATGGCAAAACTTACACCAAGTCGCGGTATTTGCATTGAACTTGGTGCGGCCGCTGTGATCATTTTGGGATCACGATTAGGTTGGCCTCTCTCTACGACACATTGCCAAGTTGGTGCAACCGTTGGTGTTGCTCTCTTTGAAGGCACGGGAGGTGTCAATTGGAAACTGTTATACAAAACCATTGCGGGATGGTTACTCACACTCGTCGTCGTTGGTTCTACAACAGCATTTTTGTTCGCCCAGGGCGCCTATGCCCCCATGGTAAAATACCCTTCGTATGTAATTAGCGCCTAATGTAATAATCACTTCAAAATACAATTTATTATGTAACAATATAGTAGATATGAAAGGACCCAAACTCCTTCCAAAGAAAATCACTTCCAAGATGAACAAACGCGAAACAACGAAATATGAAAGACTCCAGAAAGAATGGATCAAAACAGGCGATGATATGGTCAAAGCTCAAGCTGAATCTGTTGATTATGGTCGCGAAATAGATAATATTGAAAACCCAACCGCTACTATGCGAATGAAAGACAAGGCGCTCATCACTAAAGGTTTCAAGACCGAAGAAAAAGCGTTTAAGAAGGCTGATGAGTATGATGAATACAAGAAGAAGATGGAAGAAAAGTATAAATAAAGAATTAACTTAATATGTTATTATGAATGATACATCTGAGAATAGGAATAACAGATGATACAACACCCCAAGATCTTGATAGATATTTCACAAATATTTGGAAACACCAAAAGAAGATTGTATTATTATTTGATACAACCCAATGTTCCAATATATCATTGAGACGCGCGATGCAAATGAAGTCTGTACTCAATAAACATCGTTCAAATTCAAGAAAGTTTATTGATCACAGTGAGATTATGGTGAAATCCAATTTAATGAAAAATGTTTTGAAAACTGCACTTTATATTATACGAACCGAGAGACCTATTCATATAATTAAAGTATAGCCCCATAGTATAGATATGTTGTCTCGCCAGATAATTGTACCGATTTCGTTAAAGACACACCGTAGACGGGTTACAGCCCGTGTACATAAAAGTGAAGATGCATGGGATCCAGACGATCAGCGTCGTATTAACGAAAATAAAAATTGGAGAGCTGGTGACCCCGAAGAAGATGCGTGGGATATAGACAAAGAGCGTGACGCAGCGAGATACAAACGGGAATCGTTGGAATCTGTATTTAGGTTGAAAACTGACGGTGAAGAAGAGACTTTAAAGAAGATGAGAGAAAGAATTGATAAATGGGAAGAATATATAGATAAGGAAATGGGTAGTTATGATAGTAATGATTAGAAGAATCGCAAGTATTTTTTTGAAAGATGAAAAACCTAAACTCGGGCGCTGGAATCTGAAGACATGTGAGGACATGGTAACATCTATCAATTCTATTTATCAAAATAGGGATCACTGTGGTGATACAATTTGTAAAACACCCAAACAGGCATCTGAATATCTTACAGAGAAGAAACCTAAGTTGTAGCTAATTATTTATAATTTAAGACAAAATGATCACAGGCGATCCTATTAACGACGACATCCAATGGCTACTTCAAGAACTTAAACAAGTTGACAAAGATCTTGAAGCAGTTAACGCGTACCGTAGTTTTACTGAACGCGGAAATACAGTGTCCATCAGATATGCGGCGATAGATGAAGAGGCGGAGATCTCTTGGAATCTCCCAGAATATCTTCAAAAACAATTGGCAGTTTTGAATTATGCGAGAGACAACATAGTTTTTGAATTGGGGTGCTTAGACGAAAGTTACTTAGAAAATCTGTAATAACAATTTGTAAGAATGGATCATCTACGAAACGCACTGCGTGTCATAGATCAGAACTCCGACAAGTTACCCGAGGGTGACTACCTTGAAATATGTAATCATTTACGAAATGCGTACAGGGATAGAGATGCTAGGGAGATGGCAACCCTCGTTGATTACGAAAATTTTGATATATTTGTAAGTGACACCCCCGGTGATGTCCTTGATCACTTTTATGATCATTATTACAACACGGCCATATTAAGTGAAGAGAACTTCCTTCGTATGCAACTTACCTATTTACATGATGAGTTAAACTACAATAAACCTTTGCAGCGTGCCACGAAATCTGTAAAGAGGGAAGCTATAAGGCAGTATTGTATGTTACACAACATTCTTTTAGAACGATATGATGAAGAAACACTTCGTACACACCTTGATGAGTCGGGATGTGATCTCGGTGATTCTGGGACTAAATTTGAAAAAGGTGTAAAGCAGATGTATAAGTCCTATATCGCAGTTGAAAATACATATAGGGAAATATATTCAACTGCAATTCAAAAACGAATTAGTAAGATCAATGGATGGATTGAGAATTTAGACGACATGTGACCTAAGTCAGACCTAGACACTTGTAATTGTAAGT
>UEXM01000535.1_pt1 | contig 39606 bp, 31 predicted proteins | sample 1796661 | NCBI WGS metagenome assembly UEXM01 (sample SAMEA4772469, study PRJEB27181) | metagenome | reverse complement strand
ACCATCTAATGTGCCATCTTTAGTCATTTTCAATGCTCTAGCATAAGGCAGCACAACAAACTCAACCTCAAGATCAACAGCCTTAAAAGCTTTGGTAATGATATCTTTAGATATGCCGTTTCCGTCCGAGTCCGAGTATGGTGGCCAACTGTTTTCTACGCCCAACAAAATTCTCTCTTTAGCAAATAGCTCTGCGGTAAAGAGAAAGAATAAAGCGATGATAATAACAGTAACTTTCATAATTGTGTGCGGTTAAGTGTTAAGTGATATAAAACAAAAGATAACAACAAGCAGAATGGTTAAATGTTAGCTTTATATTTTAGTCTCATATATTAGTTAACAATAAATTAACATTTAACTTTGTTAGCATCAACTTTCGTTAGCATCAATAAAATCCATTAAATTAATGACGCTAGCATAAGCAATAAACAGCGGCTTTTAAGTTAACACCACAAACATATTTTAAATTTTTTATGATAAAAAGGGGGCGTATGACACCCTTTTAAAGTTCTGAACTTAATTGTGACTAAAACATTATAAGCCAGCAGCCTCAAATGCAGCACTGACCAATTTTTGTGCATCGCTAATAATCAACTGTAAGTGCTTGTCATCAATAAAACTTTCAGCATAAATTTTGTAAATATCTTCCGTACCAGAGGGGCGAGCAGCAAACCAGCCATTTTCAGTGCAGACCTTAATCCCACCAATTGCAGCATTATTTCCTGGCGCGTGTGATAAAATTTGCGTAATTTCCTCACCCGCTAGCATATCTGTCGTGATAGCGTCTGGGGTTAATGATGTTAAGACCTGTTTTTGTTGTAAATTTGCGACAGCTTCAACACGACCATAACAAGGCTCACCTAGCTTTTGAGCTAGTTCTTGGTATAACTGATAAGGGTCTTTTCCAGTCACAGCAAGCATTTCTGCCGCGAGTAAGGTCATTATAAAACCGTCTTTATCTGTCGTCCAACAGCTGCCGTCTCTAGCAATAAACGATGCGCCAGCACTTTCTTCACCGCCAAAGGCATAACTTGAATCATATAAGCCATCAACAAACCATTTAAAGCCAACCGGCACCTCTGAAAGTGGCCGTTCAATAAGTTTAGCAACACGATCAATCAACGAGCTTGAAACTAAGGTTTTACCAATTTTACAACTCACTGGCCAATCTCTGTGAGTCATTAAATAGTGAATAGATACCGCTAAGTAATGATTTGGGTTCATCAAACCACCACTTTTAGTGACAATACCATGGCGATCAAAATCAGGGTCGTTACCAACAGCAACATCAAACTTATCTTTTAAGGCAATTAAACCCGCCATAGCATATGGTGATGAGCAATCCATACGAATTTTGCCGTCTTTATCCAATGGCATAAAAGCAAAACTAGCATCAACAACGGGGTTAACCACATCAAGTTTCAAACCATATTTTTTTGCAATAACCGGCCAATAGTGAATTCCTGAACCACCGAGTGGATCAACACCAATATGAACGCCAGCTTTTGCGATAGCTTGCATATCAATGACTTGACTTAATTCATCAACATAAAATTCAATAAAATTTTCTCGAGATAATAGCGGAGATTGCAAGGCTTGCGTAAAGTCAATCCGCTTAACATCAACAAGCTTGTTAGCGATAATTTCATTAGCGCGTTGCTCTATAACTTGAGTTATTTCACCTTCCGCGGGACCTCCATGAGGAGGATTATACTTAATGCCGCCATCCGTTGGAGGGTTATGTGATGGCGTGATAATCAAGCCATCAGCTTGCGTTTTTTGCGTTTTATTATGCACTATGATTAAACGTGAAATCACTGGCGTTGGCGTAAAACCATCATCCGCTTGAATAACAACAGGTACATTATTAGCAACTAAGACTTCAATGGCAGTAGCAAATGCCGGCTCAGACAAAGCATGAGTATCTTTACCTAAATACAAAGGGCCTTGAAACCCTTGTTTTTGACGGTACTCTGCTACAGCTTGGCAAATTGCTTCGATATGCTGCTGATTAAAGCTTAATTTACTGGCACTTCCACGATGACCAGAAGTACCAAAACTGACTTTTTGTTCTGCAACACTGATATCAGGTGCTTGTAAAAAATAGTCACTGACTAAACGACCAATATTAATTCTGTCTTCGGGCCTAGCGGGTTTACCAGCATGATGATGAATTGTCATTTATGTTCCTTGTCTTTATATGCCATGTCGATTTATAAATAAACTTTAGCGAACTGTCTTAGCGAACTTTCGAGTTGCTAAAGTAAATCGCGAATATCTTCTACATCTTGTTCGTTATAGCCTAGCGCACGGCCTACTTCTGTCAGCATCATTTTTTTACGCGTAGTGTTTGAATTCGTAATAACCCAAAATGGGCTATCAGGAATTTGACGTGGCTTAGTGCTGCTGCCGCTTGCCGATAATTCCGCTTCACTGGCAGCAAAATATAAACGGTCACGACCTCTAATATTGCAAACGGTAGAAAAGTGCTGGTTATGCACACGATATAACGCAGCTAAAATCAATAAAAATCGCCCTACAGCTCCCCTTTGCATGGCTAACTCTTCTTTATTGATATAGTTGAATACCGTGCCATTACTGTCGGTGGCAACAGGAGTAGCTTCAGTTGGCTTTTCAACAACCACATCCGTAACCTGCTCAATTATTTCTGATTCTACAGCAACGTCAGTATTGCTTTGTGCTGGTAACTTAATAAGACGACGTAATATCGACGATGCACTTTCGCCAATATACTGAGTATTTGAAGCTATATGCTGGTAAAGCTCTTCATCTATTTCGATGTTTTTCATTGATGACCCTAGGAAAATTATTATAGATCGCGACAAGATTATACTTACGTTAATAGCAAGTCTCTATAGTGGATTAACAAATGATAGAAATATTTTTTAAAACCCGTAATTAACGCCATTTTAATTCATGCAGTAACAACTTAGCGCGATGTAAAAAGGGCTAGGTTATCGGTTTTACAGAGTTCGGCCTTAGTATTTAATGCTATATGTACCAATCATTGTCCTGTAACCCCTGTTTTCACCTGATTCTGCGTCATGAAAATAACCTTGATCGAGTCCAAGCTAAAATAAATACAGCACGGGGTTGCCCTGGCTTGACTATCTATACAGATTGGCTTGCATCAAAAACTAAAAACAAGCACAATTTCGCCGCATAAACAGCACAACACTTGCTAAGAATTACATGATATAGCGCTAGACAGAGATAATAGAGAGAAATATGAACCAGCTTTTAAATTACCAACAACTCGGCAGCGGTAAAGATATTATTTTAATACATGGTTTATTTGGCCGTTTAGAAAACCTTAATATGGTTGCCAAAGCGCTATCAGAAAGCTATCGCGTCACCAGTGTTGATGTTCGTAATCATGGCGACTCATTTCACAGTGAGTTGATGGACTATCCATCTATGGCAAAAGATATTGTTGTAATAATGCAACATTTGGCTATCGAAAGCGCCATAGTACTTGGGCATTCTATGGGGGGAAAAATAGCAATGGAGTTAGCGCTTACCTACCCAGAGCGAGTAGATAAACTTATTGTGGCAGATATCGCCCCGGTAGAGTACCCGCCACATCACAACCAAATCATTGACGGACTAAAAGCCATAGATTTAAGCTCAGTAAAAGGACGTAAAGACGCAGATAAACAATTAGCGAATTATGTCGACAACCTCAGTGTTAGACAGTTTTTACTTGGTAACTTAACCAGTAAAAATGGTCAATTCGTCTTTAAATGCGATATTGAAAATATCGACAAGAACTACCCGAATATTATGCGAACTTATCAAGGTAGCAACACTTACAGTGGCCCGACCTTATTTATTAAGGGAGCAAACTCAGATTATATTTTACCTGAACATAGAGCAGAAATAGTTAGGCTATTTCCACAAAGCCGTGCCCGCGTAATTCAAGGCGCTGGTCATTGGTTGCATGCTGAAAAAACCATAGCTTTTAATCGTAGTGTGACAAGCTTTTTAGCAACTTGATCACAGTTAAATGCCGTTTGAGTTCGGTTATAAACTTATCAATTTATAGACGCTAATTGATCTAGCTCTAATTTCAAGCAGTTAAAATTTGTATAATCGAGATGATAAAATATTCTTCAGCGCTTTATTTTATTGGCTACACAGCCTAAGTGGCATTGATAAAACATACGCTAGCAAACAAAAATTAATGTGTTTAAAAGCAACGATATGCTATAGTGCGCCCTGAAAATTTTAGGGTTGATTATGTTAGCAGAACACTTTGAACTAGTTGAAGCCGTCGGGCTGAATTTATTTTTTGCTTTTATCTTTATTTTCATTGGGTTATCAATCCATGATGTAATGAAAAAAAACGATGTTCCTAAAATGGGGAAGATTGTTGTTTATTTTGTATTATTTTTAGGATGTGCCGGCTTTATTGCTAAAGGTATCATTCAGTTTGTTTGGGAAAGCCAAGGCGTTGGATAAGTAAGTAATATAATGGCAAAAGAAGTAGCAGATTTAACAACCATTGACTTATTTAGCGATGAAAAGCGTCCAGGACGACCAAAAACGAATCCTCATTCGCGCAGTGTTCAAGTTAAAATAAACAAGCGTAATCAGGTAAAGCGTGATAAGAACAATGGTTTAAAGCGTGTTGAGTTTAAATTACACCTAAGTGTATTTGAACGCTTAGACGCTTTATCAAAAGATAAGGGTCTCAGTCGAAGTGAATTAATTGAAGCTTTATTAATTCAGTCGCTTGATGCCAATGAACATTAAAGTTTAGTTAGATATAAAAGGTTAGATTCATGGCAATTGTAGGTTTATTTTTCGGAAGTGATACAGGAAACACCGAAGCTGTAGGTAAAATGATCCAAAAAAAATTGGGTAAAAAGCTTGTTGATGTAAAAGATATCGCCAAGAGTACTAAAGAAGAAATCGCAGCATTCGATTTATTAATTTTAGGCATTCCTACTTGGTACTATGGTGAAAACCAATGTGACTGGGATGATTTCTTACCTGAGTTAGAAGAAATTGACTTTACTGATAAGTTAGTCGCTATTTTTGGCTTAGGCGATCAAGAAGATTACGCAGAGTACTTCTGTGATGCAATGGAGCCATTACGTGATATCGTTGAATCAAAAGGTGCAATTATTGTTGGTAACTGGCCAACACAAGGCTATGAATTTGAAGCCTCTAAAGGCTTAGTTGACGAAAATACTTTTATCGGTTTATGCATCGATGAAGACCGCCAACCAGAATTAACTGAAGCACGAGTTGATGCTTGGGTTAAACAAATTTATGACGAACTATGCTTAGCGGAGTTAGAAGACTAACTTATTATTCAATAGTTTATGACCCTCCTAGTATGGGTCATTATCGTAATAATATAAAGCCAGCTAATCGCTGGCTTTTTTGTTTACAATTTTTGCCCCATCTTAAGCAAGCTTGACACTTCCCGGTAATAACTCAGACAGTAATAACTCAGACAGTACTAACTCAGACAGTACTAACTCAGACAGTACTAACTCAGACAGTACTAACTCAGACAGTGCTATGAAATCAACGGCTAAGCGATATATCCACAGAAGTTATGCCATACAGAGCAAAAAATGACGTCAATTAGTATTAATTTTTAACACCAAGCTTTTGCAAAATAGTCATCATTGGGCACCACTTAGTCAACGATGATTGCAGTAAGTTGACGCCAATAAAAGCAGTAAACCACAACCAGTTGATTGAAAAGCTGATCGCAAGGTATAACGATAGCAAGATCATAACACCGGCGATTAATCGTAACGATTCATTTATAGTCATATTTATTCTCCATATAAAAGTAGAACCAAAAACATTAGAAAAAACTAAATTAACAATTACTACATTAAAATATACTACATTAGCTTTACATTATTTAATATTTACTAATATACAATGTTACGCTAATATGTCAAATATAACGTTGTTGGTAGAGATATACGCTGAGGTAAAATGAATATAAAACCTGCTGAACTGTCAAAAAATGCCAAAGAGGTAGCCGCTATACTGAAACTACTTTCAAACCATTACCGACTCATGATCCTCTGCTGCCTTGCCGATAGTGAATTTACCGTCGGTGATTTAAATAAACAAATTGATTTATCACAATCGGCCTTGTCGCAACATCTAACTAAACTCAGAGAAAATGGCTTGGTGGCAACAAGAAGGGAATCACAAACTATTTATTACAGAATTCATAATGCTGAAATTAAGGATTTACTGTTTTATCTACAGCAACAGTTTTGTGATAGTGCGCAAAGGAAAATAAGAAAATGACCAATCAACAAAATTTTACCCAGCGCTTAATTAGCTCAGTGTTAAATAGTAAGCTACCTTTGTTTTTACTCATATTTTCAATCGTTTCAGGCTTTATTGCGTTAAAGTACACGCCAAGGGAAGAAGAGCCTCAAATTGTTGTTCCGATGATTGACATTATTGTTACAAGCCCCGGTATAAACGCCAATCAAGCCGCTCGTTTAGTGACCACACCGCTGGAAAAATTACTGTCACAAATTAGTGGCGTCGAACACGTTTATTCAATGACCAACAATGGCCAATCAGTGGTTACCTTGAGGTTTCATGTTGGAGAAAATAGAGAAAGTGCGTTACTCAATACTTATAACAAATTACACGCTAATACCAATAAAATTCCTGCACTGGTCAGTAGTTGGCGTGTTAGCCCCGTTGAGGTTGATGATGTTCCTATTGTTATGCTTGGCTTGTGGAGTGACTCTCCCGAACAAGTCGATGACTTTGCTTTAAGAAGGCTTGCTGAAGAAGTCACTACCTTTTTACAAGCTATCGATGATACCAGTGAAGTCAATATTGTTGGCGGCCGCACACGGGAGATCCAAGTTAACCTCGATCCAGAGCAAATGACAGCGAGGCAGGTTACAACAGCCGATGTTATTAAGGCGATTCAATCATCCAACCAACTACAACATTTAGGTAATATTACTTTATCAAATAGCTCGGTTATTTTGGAAAGTGGCGATGTGTTTAGAGATAAAGACAGTTTGGCTGCTACGCCTATTTTAGTGGTCAATGGTGCGACGGTAATTTTGAAAGATATTGCTGCAATAGTTGATGGTCCGGCAGAACAACAGGCATACCACTGGTTAGATTTTACTAACGCCCACCCTAATAAAAATAGTCATGTTCACCCTTTTGTCACGATAAGTGTTGCGAAGCAAAAGGGTAGTAATGCCGTTAATGTTGCCGAAGCGGTACATGAAAAAATAGCACAGCTACAACAAAGTATTTTTCCACAAGGTGTACAGGTAGAGGTGCTTAGAGATTATGGCGAAACCGCCAATGAAAAAGTGAATAACTTAACCACCAGTTTGGCCTTCGCCGTTTTTACCGTGGTTGTTTTTATCGGTGTTTTTCTTGGCTGGCGCCCTGCTTTAGTGGTTGGACTCGCGGTACCTATTTGTTATGGCATCACATTATCATTAGATTTAGCCTTTGGTTATACCATCAATCGGGTAACACTTTTTGCGCTTATTTTATCGCTCGGGTTATTGGTTGATGACCCCATTACTGGCGTAGACAACATTGAACGTTACATAGCAAAAGGCAAAGGTAAGTTAAAAGATAAAATAGTCGATGCTATCAATGAAATCCGCGTGCCATTGATCATGTCAACATTTACCATCGTACTGGCGTTTATTCCACTCGCCTTCATCACTGGCATGATGGGCCCATACATGGCACCAATGGCATTTAATGTCCCTATGAGCGTCATTAGTAGTACGCTAGTAGCATTTCTAGTAACGCCATGGTTAGCTGCTAAGTTAATTAAACCTAAAGCGGCGGCTGATACAAATCAACAAAACCATGGTTTTGGCCAATTCTACCGTCGAATGCTTACCCCTTTATTAGCGAGTAGAAAAAAAGGTAAGGCCGTTCTTTGGCTTTTATTAGCCTTATTCATTATCGCAGCCATGTTGCCAGTATTGCGCTTAGTTCCATTAAAGCTGTTACCTTTTGACAATAAAAATGAAGTGCAAATTATTGTCGATATGCCAGAAAGTGCCACATTAGAACAAACCGCAGCAATGACCAAAAAAGTTTCAAACATCATTCAACAACTGCCCGAAGTCAAAACAATCGCTAATTATGTCGGTGAATCTTCTCCAATCGATTTTAATGGTATGGTAAGGCAATATTATTTTCGACAAATGCCAAATACTGCTGATATCAGAGTTATTCTCGTTGATAAAACCGCCCGTGAACACCAATCACATGGCGTAGTTCTGAGAATGCGAGCATTGTTGGCGCCGCTCAACACTGATGGTATTAAACTTAAGGTAGTTGAAGTGCCACCTGGGCCACCAGTAATGAGCACACTTGTAGCTGAGCTCTATGGCGATGAATATACCCAATATCAACAATTACGCGATGCCGCCACAATCGTGGCTAATAGGTTAGCATTAGAGCCTCATGTTGTTGAAGTAGACACTATGGTTGGTGACGACAAGCAAAAACTTCGCTTTATCACTGATAAAAATAAAGCGGCACTTTCAGGTGTTGCTACCAAAGATATCAATCAAGCGTTAGACATTGCTAATCAGGGCGAGATTGTCAGCTTCATGCACGATGAAGATAATGCCACTCCACTGGCAATAAAGTTACAGCTACCAATAGCACAACGCTCCACGGTAAGCGACTTACAACGCATTACGGTTAAAGGACAATCAGGCATCGTTCAACAAACCACAGCACAAGGCATTGATTTAGCCCCACAGTCTCTAGTTGCACTTGGAGAGCTTGGCTATTTTGAAACGTCATTAAATGATAAACCTATCTATCATAAAGATCTAAAGCCTGTCGTGTATATCACTGCTGATATTTCAGGAAGAACCCCAGGAGAAATTATTGCTGATGTTAGTGCCGATTTAAATAGTGCCAATGCAGCACAGGATTGGCAAGCCAGAACCTTCTTAACTAACGGCGGCGGCAATACTTGGTCACTGCCGAATAATGTCGAGCTAGTATGGAGTGGTGAAGGCGAATGGCGCATCACTATAAGAGTATTTCGAGACATGGGGTTAGCATTTGCTTTTGCCTTACTGGCGATTTATATCGTCTTGCGTATACAAACCAAATCTGCTGCCTTATCAGGCATTATTATGTCGGCAATTCCTTTAACGGTGATTGGTATTATGCCAGGCTTTTTATTGTTAAATCAGTTTGGTGAGCGTGAAATTGCCGGAGCCCCTGAGCCGGTCTTATTCACCGCTACGGCTATGATAGGTATGATTGCTCTTGCCGGCATTGTGGTACGTAACTCTCTAATATTGATTGAGTTTATTACTCAAGCTCGCAATGCTGGAGAAACGATTAATGAAGCATTAATTCAAGCCGGAGCAGTAAGAATGCGCCCTGTACTATTAACCGCAGGCACCACATTGTTAGGTAATTTAATTATCACCCTAGACCCAGTATTTAGTGGTTTAGCTATTGCGATTATTTTTGGCATTATTTCTTCAACCTTATTTACCTTGCTTGTCGTCCCAATCGTTTACGCACTCATTTTTGACAAGCCACAAAGCAAGGCTAACACGGAGGAACTATCATGAACACCACGCTAATTAAGAAAGCTTTCATTCCTGTTATTGCCATCATCATTTTATTAACTATGGTTGCTTGGCTTGCGGGTTCATTTGATGAAAAAATTGCACCAAAACTCCAAGGTAACCAGCACCTAAAAAGTTCAGTGCCAATTAGCGAGCAATTTATTGTCTCATACAAAGAACTAATAGCTTATGAACCGGTTTCAGCCGGTATTGAAGCGAAGCAAGCGACTATAATCTCCTCTCGACTTTTAGCTAGAATTGAGCAAATAAAGGTCCGTGCAGGAGACACTGTTGCGCAAGGCGATGTATTGATTGAGCTTGAAAAATCTGACTTATTAGCATTAGTGTCGCAAGCACAAGAACGTATCAAAGGCGTCTCTGCTCGTTACCATGAAGCAGAAAAAAGCTTAACACGAGCCAAGAAGCTCTATAGTAATAAATTGCTCTCCGCCGCTGAACTTGATAGCCAAAAAGCAAGTTTTCAAAGCATTGAAGCCGAGTTAACTGCGGCTAAACAGGCACGAAAACAAGCACAGTCTACCTTGGCCTACGCTACAATTACCGCGCCAATTGATGGTAAAGTTGTTAATCGCTTTGCTGAACCTGGTGATACGGCACAGCTAGGTAAAAAATTACTCGCAATTTATAACCCTCTAACACTTAGGGTTGAAGCAAACGTTAGGGAGCAGCTCGCCATCACGTTACAACAAGGGCAAATTCTTCAAGTAGAAGTGCCATCAATTAACCAAACATTAAGTGCACAAATTGAAGAAATAGTACCTGCAGCAAATACCGCTTCGCGTAGTTTTTTAATCAAAGCAAGTATTAGCAACAACCTAAAACTGCTACCAGGTATGTACGCCAAAATGCTGATCCCGACAAAGTCACAGCAAGTGTTACAAGTGCCGAGCAATAAAATCGTCAGCATAGGACAATTAAACGTTGTCTGGATAGAAGAAAATGGTAAGTTACAACGCCGCTTCGTACGTTTAGGAAAACACAGTAGTGAAACTATGACCATCGTTCTATCAGGGTTAAATGCTGGTGACACCGTAATTAATCCCCCCAATACTGAGGGTAAATAACCTGAGTCCGAGATAAATAAAATAGACGCAATCACTTTAAAATAGTAATTAGCTGTGTGTTATTTAAATAAAAAGAGCTTTGTTAATCACAAAGCTCTTTCATATTGTTAAATAGGTTAACTCGTTGCTATGACTAAACTAGCTACCGAATCACGGCAATTTAGCCGTTAAAGTTTAAATTTAGATAATTGGCTACTTAGTTCATACGCAAGTTCAAGCAACTCTTCACTAATTTGCTTACCTTTTATCGCATCTTCACTTGATTGTTCTGCGGCGTTACTGATATCAACAACATTCTTATTGATTTCATCAGCAGCAATATTTTGTTGTTTAGCTGCATCTGAAATCTGGCAGTTGAGGTCATCAAGTTCACGAATTTGCTTAGCAATACCTTCAAGTAAACTTGCAACATCAGTCACATCTTGTGCTTTTTCACTGGCTTGCTCACTCACCACATTCATCGAAGTTACCGCTTGTTTTGCATCAACTTGCAAACTGCCGATAGTCGCTTGAATTTGATCTATAGATTCACGTGTTCTCGTTGCCAAGCTTCTAACTTCACTTGCCACTACCGCAAAACCTCGTCCATGCTCGCCTGCACGGGCAGCCTCAATAGCGGCATTAAGCGCTAATAAGTTAGTTTGCTCGGCAATACCCGTAATAACGTCAAGTACACTGCCAACTTCATTAGTTTTATTACTTAATTCTGTGATCATCGAGGTATTTTCAATAACTTGATCACGTAGTTGATTAATGCCAGTTTTAGCACTATCAACCAACACCAAACCTTGCGATGCACTTTCACTAGCATTAACCGACTTTTCAGCGGCCATCTCAGTATTGCTCTGAACTTCATCTGCAGAAGCATCAAGCTCATTAATGGCTGCGGCAACAGAGTCTGTACCGTTTTTTTGTTGCAGTACTGCTTCTCGAGTTAAAGTAGAAATTTCATCGACATTTTTTGCTGAGCCAATAAGCTGCTCAGTAGCACTTGAAAATGAGAGAAAACTCACTTTAAATTTATCCATCATGCTATTAAGTGCCGAACTCACAGCACCTAATTCATCATCATAATGCACTTTAATAGTTTTCTTTAAATCAAGGTTTTTCTCAACATCGTTAATCGTATGCTTTAAACGACGTAAACGTGAAATAACCAATTTACTAAACAAAAAGCTTAGTAAAGCGAAACAGATCACTGTGATAATAAGCTGTAAAATACCTGCGTGAATAATAGATTGGTTTATTTCTTTATTAACCGTGGTTAAATCGTAAGTAATTTTAACTGCACCGAGAATTTCATTTTCAGGTACCTGATGACAGGTTAAGCAATTAGTACCGCGATAATCACTACTCGCACGGATCGGCATGATAAAGCTCATCATATCTTTGCCATCTTGCACTATATGTTTAAATTCTTTATTACCGAGTAAACCACTGCGCTCAAACTTATTGTTTGCCGCTTGATCATCAAAACCTTTACCAAAGGTTTTAATTAATGCAGGCGCTCTGATGATTCGAGCTTCAACGATTTCTTCTTGGCTTAACGCTTTTTGTTGGGCAATTTCTCTATTAGCAGCAGTGCCGGTTAACATCATGGTGTTAACCGAATCAAAATAGTTTAATGCAAGATTTTCTAAATTACTCTTTACAAACTTCTCACTGAGTTCTTTTTCATCGAACCAGAAAAAAATCACCGTGGTACTTAGAAAGATAATGGCGAATAAAATCAAAATAATATTTATTTTTTTTGCTAAAGAAAGCTGAATTATCATATTGTAATCATCCCGATTAAAATAAAAACTGAATTCGAATAATCTCAGAGTATAAATAAAAATCATCAACAATAACAATCAACTTGTGGTTAACTCCCCTGTCATTATAAAAAATATGCCTATTGTTTGTTCTACTTCAACTATTAGGCTAATACTTTACGACGTATGTACAATTTTCTATTGAGTTTAGCGACAATTTCACCTTGGTCATCTTTAACATAAACAGGAATTTCAGGCAGGTATTTTTCGCCTTGTGCAGTATGCTGTAAAATATCTTCAATTAAGGCATCGGTGATCAAAAAATCAGCGGTAACCACCCCTTTCCCCGGTTTGATATAATCAATATCTGCAGATTTATCCCACACAATATAATCATTGCCTAGTCGCGCCATTACCATCAGCATACAAAAGGGATCTGTCATCGCATATAATGAACCACCAAAATGAACACCAACCGCATTTTTATTAAATAGACTTAACTTTAAGCGCACTTTTGCTTTGCGAAAGTCGTCAGAAATATCAACAACACGAATCCCGGTAAATAGAAACGGAGGCCAAATATTCAATAACAATTTCATTTGCCAAGCTTTTTTAAACATATAATTTCCTTCGAAAGCAATATAAAAATATGAGTACCCATATAAAGCGTATGGTTTATATGGCAAAACTCATCAGACCAGAAAAAATATTATGACGTTTTAAGCCAGTAAAACCAACAAAATAGATAATCATTTACAACTAGCTCTTTCAACCAAGCGCATAACCTCCTATAATTTTCCCTAAATTGAAAGCCCGATGTAGAGATTTAAATAAATGCCTGAACAAAATGAAGAATTAAAAAGAGCCGGATTAAAGATCACTTTGCCGCGCATTAAAATATTGGCTATTTTACAAAATCCAAACAACCAACACATCAGTGCTGAAGATGTATATAAAATTTTACTTGAGCAGCATGAAGAAATTGGTTTAGCCACTGTATACCGTGTATTAAACCAATTTGACGACGCAGGCATTGTAACTCGCCATCATTTTGAAGGCGGTAAATCCGTATTTGAATTAAGCCATAAAAAGCATCATGACCATTTAGTTTGTCTCAATTGCGGCAAAGTGGTTGAGTTTGAAGATGACGTAATTGAACAGCGCCAAGAAGATATTGCTAAATCACATAAAGTTAAACTAACTAATCACAGTCTATACTTGTACGGTGAATGTGAAGACGAAGTAGCTTGTGAAAAATACCGTAAATCTCAATTTTAATTTATCACTCAAAAATTAAAACTTCAGACCCTAATTATTCAATTAATTAGGGTCTTTTATTTTCAGCAGCTTATTTAAGCTCTCAGCTGTCTTCGAAATACAAAGCAATGATTTATCACTGCCTAGCACCAGCAATAGAAAAAACCTATCATTATTATATAATCAATCAATTTACCAAATATGATTTATTCAACTATGCTAATGCTGTCATTATCCATAATTAGTGAAAGGAATGTATCATGAAGAAAAAACTTACTACCAGTGCGGGTTGTCCTGTTGCTGACAATCAAAATATAATCACCGCAGGTAAGCGGGGACCGCAATTGCTACAAGATGTATGGTTTTTAGAAAAACTAGCACACTTCGATCGCGAGGTTATTCCTGAACGACGCATGCATGCAAAGGGTTCAAGTGCTTATGGTACCTTTACCGTCACTCATGATATTAGCCAGTATACCAAGGCAAAACTATTCTCTGAAGTAGGTAAGCAGACCGAGTTTTTTGCTCGCTTTAGTACCGTTGCTGGTGAACGCGGGGCCGCTGACGCTGAACGCGACATCAGAGGTTTTGCGTTAAAATTTTACACTGAAGAAGGTAACTGGGATCTGGTCGGTAATAATACGCCCGTTTTCTTTTTACGTGACCCACTAAAATTTCCAGACTTAAATCATGCTGTAAAACGTGATCCTCGAACCAATTTACGCAGCGCTCAGAACAACTGGGACTTTTGGACCTCATTACCGGAGGCATTGCATCAGGTAACTATCGTAATGAGTGAGCGCGGCATTCCTGCTAGTTATCGCCATATGCATGGTTTTGGTAGCCATACCTTCAGCTTAATTAATGCTGATAACGAACGCTTTTGGGTGAAGTTCCACTTTAGATCGAATCAAGGTATTAAGAACTTAACTGACGCTGAAGCAAATAGAATCATTGGTGAAGACCGAGAAAGTCATCAAGCAGATCTATTTAACACCATAGAAGCTGGCGAAAAACCGTCTTGGCAGCTGAAAATCCAAGTAATGACCGATGAACAAGCACAAAACTCTCCTTACAACCCTTTCGATTTAACGAAAGTATGGCCACATGGCGATTACCCATTAATTGATGTTGGTGTTCTAGAGTTAAATAAAAACCCAGAAAACTACTTTGCCGAAGTTGAACAAGCGGCATTTAATCCGGCTAACATTGTACCCGGTATTAGCTTCTCACCCGATAAAATGTTGCAAGGACGACTATTTTCATATGGTGATGCACAGCGCTATCGCTTAGGTGTCAATCATAACTCAATCCCAGTAAATGCACCGCGCTGCCCTGTACACAGTTATCACCGTGATGGCGCAATGCGTGTTGATGGTAACCATGGTGGCACCATTAGTTATGAGCCAAATAGTCAAGGGGAATGGCAAGAGCAACCCGACTTTTCTGAGCCAGCTTTAAGCTTATCTGGTGCAGCAGCTCGATGGGATCACCGCGAAGATAAAGATTACTACTCACAGCCTGGTGCACTATTTAATCTAATGACAGCAGAGCAGCAAAAAGTGCTATTTGCAAATACTGCCCGTTCAATAAGTGCTGCATCACTGGAAGTAAAGAAACGCCATATTGGTAACTGCTTAAAAGCAGCAAAAGCCTATGGTGAAGGTGTCGCAAACGCGCTCAACATACCATTAAGCGATCTGTAACTAAGCTTTAATTAATGATGATACGAAAGCAGGTAATTATCTAAATGCCTGCTTTATTGGTAAAGAGTGTTATTGTGCTTTATCCAGCCAGGTTTATGTTTAGCTAAGGTATTATTTTTATGTGTCCAGTGTACTAATCCGCCAGAACGATTCCATTGATAGACCCCGTAAAACTCTACCTTGTCACCTATTTTTAAATTATCTATCCGTCGAGATTTATCAATATTATGGACAATCTGTACTGACTTGTTTTGGCTAAGCTTAACGGTAAATTTTTGGTGACGACTGCCTTTGCAATCATCAGCAAATATTTTTACCACCATACCTTTACCATGCAAATATTGCCGAGTCATTGTTTGGCCTACTGCTACACGATTAACTTATTCACTATAATAGGTTCATTATACAATTCAGACTATTGAATGTTGGCAGTGAGCACAGCACCAAAACAATCAACACCTCTAATAAGGGGCTAAAAATCACCTATCGCCACTAATCCGCTATAACTTTAGTTTCACAGTTAATCAGATAAAAATATACTTTTATCTGTCAAAATAATACGTTATTTAAAACTCTGGACCTAAAGTACCATTCAATAAACTCACACTTTACGCCATGCTGTTTAATTGCGTTATTTCACTTATTTTGCCCTATTTATTTTATGGAAATTTAATATGCATAAACATTTAATTGCTTTGACTCTCATTTTCACCTCTTTTTTGAGTGCTAACAGCTTAGCTGCTTTCTCGCCATTAACCAATTTTGGTAATAATCCAGGTGAACTAACAGCAAGTTACTTCAAGGGTGAGAATCATAATAACAACCTGGTTGTGCTATTACATGGTTGTGTTCAGCAAGGAGAAGAGCTAGCACAACAGAGCGGTTTACTTGCACTAGCAAAACAAAAACAGTTCTCCTTACTGATTCCACAACAAAGCGAAAACAACAATATTAAGGGTTGTTTCAATTGGTTTTCCAAACAAGACATTGAAAGGGATCAAGGTGAGAGTCTGTCAATTAAAAACATGATTGCAACAGTCAATGCTGGACAAAATTTTAATAATATCTATATCATAGGACTATCAGCTGGTGGCGCGATGGCAAGTTCAATGCTCGTTAATTATCCAGAGGTTTTCACTGCCGGCGCCATTGTTGCTGGTATTCCCTACCCTTGTGCCAATAACCTAATTACCGCTATTGCCTGTATGCGCAGTGGTCCATCGCAAGAGCCTGAGCAATTAACCGAATTAGTCAAGCAAATAAGCCGTACACAAACTCACTGGCCCACACTTTCAATATGGACCGGTAAGCAAGATACGGTGGTTAACCCTAAAAATGCCGAATACCTTGCTAAACATTGGGCACAACTCAATCAATCACCCAAGCTAACAGTGACTAAACATTCAGGTTATACAGTCACCCAATGGCAAGGAAAAGACAAAAAAGTGGTGGTCGAACTCGTCGAAATAGAAAACATGGATCATGGTATCGCTGTTGCGCCAGCACTCAGCAATGGTGGTAGTGAAGCGCCATTTGTCATTAAAACACCAGTGAGTACAATTTTATATTTACTCAACAGCTGGAAAATATAAAAACGCTTAATAAAAGTAAAAAAACAGTAAATATTTACGAGAAAAATCAGAATATAAATCAACTTTTACAATGACTTAAATAAAAACAAAGTCGACATACTACTATAGTACAAATTATCTTATGACAAATTTACTATAGAGTTTTATCCACACCAATAAAAAACAATAAAGTGCATAAATTAGCGATTTATTAGACATAAAATACGGGGAAGATTATGAAACGATATACCACAAAGTTGAGTTATTTAGCCATAACCATTTCAGCGGCTCTCAGCAGTCAAAGTATTATGGCAGCTGAAGTAAATCAAGCGCTTAAAGATGATCCAACATTAGAGCGCATTGAAGTTACCGCACGTAAATCTGTTGAGAGTTTACAAGAAGTGCCTGTAACCATGACTTCTCTCAGTGCCGACGAATTAGCAGAAAGAGGCATTGAAACAATCACTGAAGTTCAACAATTTTCTCCTAACACTACGCTGCAACGTAGTCGTGGTACTAACTCAACAATTACGGCCTTTATTCGTGGTGTAGGTCAACAAGACCCACTTTGGGGTTACGAAGCAGGTGTTGGTATTTATATTGATGACGTTTACATTGCTCGCCCACAAGGCGCAGTGCTTGACCTTCTCGATATTGAACGAGTTGAAGTACTACGCGGACCGCAAGGTACTCTTTACGGGAAAAATACCATTGGGGGTGCAATAAAATATGTCACGAAAGAAATGTCCGGTGATGCTGAGTTTAAAATTCAAGGTACTGTCGGTCAGTACAATCAAAAAGATATAAAATTAACCGGTCAATATCCGATCATAGCTGACAAACTTTATGTCGGCTTTGGTTTCGCCAGTATGCAACGCGATGGCTACGGTGAGTTCCTCACCTCAGACTTACCCAATCAAGATAAAGAGAATTACAATAAAGATCTGATGGCAAGTCGTATTAGTCTTGAGTATCATGCAAGCGATGATTTACTTTTCAGTTTCGATTGGGACAAAACAACTGACGATTCAAACGCCAAAGGGGGTTATCGTTTACTGCCGAGTAAATTAACTGATGCCCCTGTACCTGATGATTTTTATGATTCTTACACCAGTTTACCAACGTGGAATGAAGTAGAACTAGAAGGTATTAGCTTTACCGCAAAATGGGATGTGAGTGATACTACAACCCTCAAGTATGTTTTTTCATCACGTGACAGTTATTCACCAACCAATATCGATTTTGATAATACTTCTTTAAGAATTTTTGATGTTCCTGCAATTTATGACGACGAACAAAAAACACATGAAATTCAAGTAAACAACAGTGGCGACAACTACAAATTTGTCTCTGGCTTATATTACTATGACGGTGAGTCTTGTGGACAATTTGAAGCTATTTTAGAAGAGCTTGGGAAAACAGCTTTTGGTACACCAGGCTTAACCCGAGAAGTTAGCGGCTGTAGCAACTCAAAAAGTACTGCACTATATGCACAAATCAGTTACGACCTCTCCGAAAAATGGTCGGTTACTGCTGGTGCTCGATACACAAAAGATGAAAAATCAGCCTTAGTTCGCAATGGCTTGATCTTTGACACTGTTTACCCTGAATCAGGTTGGATCGATGGCTATATTCGACCAGAAGGCGAATTAGTCCCTGTTGTACTTGATGATGAAAAAGACTGGTCTAAGTTTACTCCACGTATTGGCGTTGAATACCAAGCAAATAGCGATTTGATGTTTTTTACCAGCTTTGCCCAAGGCTTTAAATCAGGTACCTTTAACCCTCGAGCTACCGCTGCAGAGCCAGCAGCAAACCCAGAAAATGTTGATTCATTTGAAATAGGTATGAAGAGTGAATGGTTAGAAAACCGCTTACGTGCCAATATCACACTATTCTCACTTGATCATAAAGACCGCCAATACATTTCGGTATTACCAAGTGAAGATGCCAGTGTATTAAATCAACGCTTAGGTAATATTGGTAGCTCTGATGCAACAGGTATCGAGGCTGAATTTACTTATCTAGCAACTGATGACTTAATGTTATCAGCTAGCTTTGGTTTTATTGATTCTGAATTTAAAGATGTTATCGATACTGATCCGGTCACTGGAGTAGAGTTTGATAAATCAGATAGATTCTCAATTTCAAATACACCTGACTACACCTTTAATCTGGGCGTAAATTACACTATCGAATCAACAGTGGGTGATTTTATTATTAATGCCAGTTATTACTATCGAGATGATTATGTGTTATTCGAAGAAGATAGCTTATTAACACAAGATGGTTACGGCTTAGCTAATATGAGTGTGGTTTGGTACAGCGATGATGGTAACTGGAATGCAGGTTTACATGTTAAAAACTTAACAGATGAAGAGTACATGATTGGCGGTTATCAATTCGTCGCACCACTCGAAGATGGCGGTTATGCTCCAGGGTTAGGCGGTGATAATACCCTCATTGGTTATTACGGCGATCCTAGAACAGTATCTTTGACTGTTGGATACCAATTTTAACTGCTTGTGTTATTGTTTTAACAACTGAGTTAATAGCGAAAATAAAGAGCTGAATTATTCAGCTCTTTTTCATCGACTAGCCGACTAGCACTTCAAGACTATACGGGAGCTTTCAATGTCAACAGCAAAAGTAATTATCGCCGATGACCACCCATTATTTCGCACCGCCTTAAAACAAGCGATTGTCGAATGCATTAATGATGACGAAACCTTAGAAGTTGATAATTTTCATGACTTACTTACAGAGGTCACTAATAACAGTAGCTTAGAGCTTGTTTTTCTCGACTTACATATGCCTGGTAATGATGGTTTTACTGGCTTAACCCAACTACAAAATCATTTTCCTGATATTGTTGTTATTATGGTTTCTTCAGACGACAACTCAGAAACCATGCAAAAAGCCATTAACTTTGGTGCCGCCGCCTTTATTCCAAAATCAGCGGATTTAACCACAATAGCCCAAGCCATTGATACCGTTTTAGCAGGCGGCATATGGTTACCTGAACATATTGACTTTAATGCTGATCAACAAATAGATATTGCACACCAAAAACTCGCAAAACAATTAAGTCAACTTACGCCTCAGCAATATATAGTGTTGACCCAAATTGCTGATGGCCAGTTAAACAAGCAAATTGCTTATGATCTCGATATTAAAGAAACCACAGTGAAAAAGCATGTATCAGCGATATTATTAAAATTAGAAGTGAATAATCGCACATTGGCCGGCCTAGCTTATCAACAGCTCATGCTAACTCCAACACAACATCTAAACGTTAGTTAAAACTTATCAGGAGATTTGAATCGCGGGATAAATAAGCAATATGTGTTTACACGTTATAAAAAAATAGATTAATAAAGAATGTAATCAGTAGAGTGAAGTAAAACAGTTAGCAAAACATGCACGAGACCTGCAGCCGACATCTATATAACCCATTGATAATATTAGTATATTTATCACTATCAAGCTTGATGCAAATATATCTAAATATCACACCAATGTAGCAGTAATCAAACGATAAAAGCGTTTAACGTTCTCCAGTAACTTTATGCTCACAAATAACTCTCTTTTTCCTGTTATGCTAAACCAAAAAGTCATGTCAAAAATCAGCCCTAAGACAATAAAAATCACTATACCTTGAGAAAAAGCATATTGATATGACCCCAATGCCATTAATAAAAGTAGCGCAAGAATAAAGTACTTTTTAGCCATATTGATAACTTTATTAAAATGTAATTTACATTAACAGATAAAATATATGACTAAGTGACGCTGTAAACAAATAAAGCTTGTAAGTAAATATATACCCGAAATAACAATCCTCAACTAGAGAGCCAAATACAAAAGCCAAACATTGATAGTAAACTGACAAGTTAAACATAGGTTTTTACTCTAATTAGCCATCAATTCCTCCAAAAATACGCTATTTTATAGCTAACCATTGGTAAAATTTTAAATGAGCAATAATTAATTGAAAAATAAAGTCAGTTTGCTAGATATTGTTACTGCCCTTCGCACTCGTTTTCGCTATAATGTTGCGCGCTTAAATTTAAGCTAATTTTTCATCCACTTTAAACAGGTAATTTGCATGTCTGTACAACAGCAGGAAGTCGACTTACGACGCACCTTCGCTATCATTAGTCACCCCGATGCGGGTAAAACGACGATCACTGAAAAAGTATTACTTTTCGGTCAAGCGTTACAAAAGGCCGGTACCGTTAAAGGTAAAAAATCTGGGCAACATGCAAAATCTGACTGGATGGAAATGGAAAAAGACCGTGGTATTTCAATTACCACCTCGGTGATGCAGTTTCCCTACAATGATTGTTTAGTAAATTTACTTGATACTCCCGGCCATGAAGACTTCTCAGAAGATACTTACCGTACACTGACCGCCGTCGATTCTTGTTTAATGGTTATTGACGTTGCCAAAGGTGTAGAAGCTCGTACCATTAAATTAATGGAAGTTACTCGTTTACGTGATACACCTATCATCACTTTCATGAATAAAATGGACCGTGATGTTCGTGACCCAATGGAAGTCATGGATGAAGTTGAAGACGTACTAAAAATTAAATGTGCGCCTATTACTTGGCCAATCGGCATGGGGAAAGAGTTTAAAGGTGTTTATAATATTTTAACCGATGAAGTCTTTTTATACCAAACGGGCCAAGGTCACACTATTCAGGAAAAACGTATCATAAAAGGTATCAACAACCCTGAACTAGACACAGCTATTGGTAATTATGCCGAAGACTTACGTGAAGAGTTAGAGCTTGTTGTCGGAGCCTCACATGAGTTCAACCATGATGAGTTTTTAAAGGGTGAATTAACACCGGTATTTTTTGGTACCGCCTTAGGTAACTTTGGTGTTGATCATATGCTTGACGGTTTAACCCGTTGGGCGCCGAAGCCGCTTCCGCGTGAAACGGATACTCGTGTTGTTAATGCTGAAGAAGAAAAGTTCTCAGGTTTTGTGTTTAAGATCCAAGCTAACATGGATCCAAAACACCGTGACCGTATTGCTTTCATGCGTATTTGTTCTGGCAAGTATGAAAAAGGCATGAAAATGAAACAAGTACGCATTGGCAAAGACGTTAAAATTGCTGATGCCGTCACCTTTATGGCCGGTGATCGCTCTAACGTTGAACAAGCTTATGCCGGTGACATTATTGGTTTACATAACCACGGAAGTATTCAAATCGGTGATACTTTCACTGCCGGCGAGAATATGAAATTTAGCGGTATTCCAAATTTTGCCCCAGAAATGTTCCGTCGCATTCGCTTACGAGATCCACTTAAAGCCAAACAATTACAAAAGGGCCTTATTCAACTATCTGAAGAAGGTGCTGTACAAGTATTTAGACCTTTCAACTCAAACGATATGATCGTTGGTGCTGTCGGTGTGCTGCAGTTTGAAGTAGTCGTGCAACGTTTAAAAACCGAATACAATGTTGATGCTATTTATGAACCGATCAGCGTTGCAACGGCTCGTTGGTGTACCTGTGATGACGAGCGCACGCTAGAGCAATTTCAGAAGAAAGCATATGACAACTTGGCACTTGATGGTGGCGATAATTTAACCTACATTGCGCCTACTATGGTGAATTTAAGCCTAGCGCAAGAACGTCATCCAGATATCGAGTTCCACAAAACTCGAGAGCATTAATCAATAGCCTTTGATGACAAGTAAAAGTCAATCAAGTAACTTATAGATAAGCGTAGTATTTTATGCGGCGCTTATATGCTTAAGCCGCAATGTAGGCTTAGGTCGATAATCCAATTAAGAGTCAATTTACATGAATATTAGTAACATCCTAAGTGAGAAAGTTAGCGCTGCTATGGTTGCAGCAGGTTTGCCTGAAGGAACAAACCCAGCGATAAGTTTATCAAACCGAGCAAATTTTGGTGATTACCAAGCAAACGGTGTTATGGGTGCGGCTAAAAAATTAAAAACTAACCCTCGTGAATTGGCAACTAAGGTTGTTGAAGCACTAGACTTAACCGGCATCGCTGAAAAAGTTGAATTAGCTGGCCCTGGGTTTATTAATATTCATTTAGATAAAAACTGGCTAGCGACACAGTTAAACCTGATATCAAACGACCAGCACCTTGGCGTTAACCAATCAGTAGCACCACAAAATGTTGTTGTCGATTACTCTGCGCCTAACCTCGCAAAAGAAATGCATGTTGGTCATTTACGCTCAACCATTATTGGCGACGCGGTTGTCCGTGCTCTTGAATTTCGTGGCGAACATGTTATTCGTCAAAATCACATGGGTGATTGGGGTACACAGTTTGGCATGCTATTAGCACACTTAAGCGATAAATTAGCGTCAAATGAAGTAGCTGAAACTGCGCTGGCTGATTTAGAAAACTTTTACCGTGAAGCTAAAATTCGTTTTGATAACGAAGAGGGCTTTGCTGATCGTGCCCGCGACTATGTGGTAAAACTACAAAGTGGTGAAGCGCAATGTGCTGTACTTTGGCAACAATTCATCGATATTTCCATAGCGCACAGTGAAGAGATTTATCAAAAGCTCAATGTTACGCTAACACGTGATGACATCATGGGTGAAAGTGCTTACAACGATGATTTATCGAATGTCATTGATGAATTAATGGCACAAAAAATTGCTGTAGAAGATCAAGGCGCAAAAGTTGTTTTTATTAACGAAATGGCCAATAAAGATGGTGACCCTTCGGTTTTTATTGTACAAAAATCTGGCGGCGGTTATTTATACGCAACGACCGACTTATCAGCCTGTCGTTACCGTAGCGGTGAACTAAAAGCCGATCGTATCATTATCTTCACTGATGCTCGCCAGGCACTACACTTCAAACAAGTTGAAATTGTTGCTCGTAAAGCTGGCTTTTTACCTGCGCATGTCGGTTATGATCACTGCCCATTTGGCATGATGATGGGAGATGACGGTAAACCATTTAAAACAAGAACAGGTGGTACAATTAAACTTGCCGAATTACTTGACGAAGCCATCGTGCGAGCAGCAGCGCTAATCAAAGAAAAAAACCCAGACATTGCTGAAGCTGATTTAACTGAAATTTCACATAAAGTAGGCATAGGCGCAGTTAAGTTTGCCGATTTATCAAAAAATCGTACCAGTGATTATATTTTCAACTGGAAAACCATGTTGAGTTTTGAAGGGGCAACGGCTCCTTACTTACAGTATGCTTATTCTCGTATTCAAAGTATCTTTGCTAAAGCAGATTTTTCTACAAGCACAGACATGCAAAGCATTAGTATTGTTGAACCACAAGAAAAAGCATTAGCATTAAAATTATTACAATTAGAAAATGTAATCGACGCGGTTATCAGCGAATGCACACCTAACTTATTGTGTAATTACTTATATGAGCTTGCTAGCTTGTATATGAGCTTTTACGAAGCCTGCCCTATTTTAAAAGATGATATTGCACCAGAGGTTAAGCAATCACGCTTAGCGCTAAGCTACATTATTGCAAGCACCCTTAAACAAGGTCTAGATATTTTAGGCATAGACGTCATGGAACGCATGTAACTTCTGCTTATAAAAATATCTCAAGGGCAATATGTTGTAAATGAAAGTATTATTAATTGATAATGTCGACGGTCAACTGTTAGCGCTTAAGCAAGCGCTAACTAAGTCTCGAACAAAATTCGCTCATGTCACAGGCTTAAATGCTGCGGTTTCAGCTCTTTCACAACACCAGTTTAATGTGGTTATATGCGCAGGAATGGTTGATAACAGCAATGGTGATACGATACTTGAAATGGTGTCAAAAAAGTTTCCTGCTATCGTGCGTATCTTGATCGATAATAGTGAGCAACAAACACATAGCATTGCCCATTACTGTTTTGCCCAGCCTTTAGCGTGTCATGTTATTGTCAGCACCATTACCCAGCTATCCAATAATAATCAAGCCATCACAAAAGATATTATTGTCAAAACTATTGCTAATATCAAAATATTACCAAGCCCTCCCAAAGTCTATATGCAGCTCAATGCCATTTTAAAAGAGCGAAACACTGACTCTCATAAAATAGCCCAAATTATTCAACAAGACCCTGCACTAACGGCAAAAGTATTACAATTTTCAAACAACACTTTTGCCACAAATGGCAAACCTATGATGAATATTAGTGATGCTATTACAAAAATGGGTATTGATACTTTATGCTGTATCGTGATGACAGCTGAATTATTTGCTTATAATCCTAAGATCAAAGATTTTTCCATACTCGATGAACAGCTACATTGTTTAGCTACGGCAAAATTAGCGGCATCAATGGTTAAAGCCGAATTAAAACAGGACGCTATGATCGCAGGTTTACTTCACGATATTGGCAAAGTTGTACTATTTGAAGTAAATGAAAAATCAACAGCGTTATTCTTTACCCATCGTATAAATAATGACGACAACCTTGCTTTAGAAAATAAAATATTTGCCACTGATCATTGTCATGTCGGAGGCTATTTATTACATATGTGGGGGTTTTCATACGATATTATCGAGGCTATTGTTTTACACCACAGTCCTGAAAAGCTACGCCAAAAAAGCTTTGGTATTGCACAAGCTGTTTATCTTGCTAATGTGCTTATCAACAAGCAAACGCCAGAGGCTGAATTTATCAACCATTATAAGTTAACCGGTGTTATTGATGCCCTAACGCAGCGGGCTGAAAAACTCGCTTAGCGAGTTATAACATTACAAAGACATTATCGGAGTTAAGATGACAAATATGTTGCACTTTACCGACAGCCATTGTCATCTTGATTTTAACGCACTGAGCACTCAGCTTCCTCAACTCCTAAAGCTATGCCAACAAGCGCAAATTAACCGTATTGTAATACCTAGCATAGGGCCTGAAAACTGGCATAAAGTCCTAACCCTTGCCAAAAATCACAGCACTGATTCATTAAAAATACAGCCATGTTTAGGTATACACCCATGGTTTCTCAATAATTTAGCTAAGAACAGTTTTGATACTTTAGCGCAGTTAGTGCAACAACAGTTAAATAACATTGTCGCTATAGGTGAAGCAGGTATCGATGGTGTTATTGATAAAGAACAGCAGAATTTATCACTACAAATAAGTCTATTTGAACAACAATTATCGCTAGCTAAACACTATAACTTACCCATTATTGTCCATCATCGCCGCTCACATCAGCATATTGTGCCGATGTTACGACAAAAAAAATTATCTAAAGGTGGCATTATTCATGCTTTTTCTGGCAGTTACCAGCAGGCAGTTCAATATATTGATTTGGGATATAAACTAGGGATCGGAGGTACCATTACCTACCCTAGAGCAGAAAAAACCATCAAGGCAATTAAGCGGCTACCGCTAACGAGCTTAGTACTTGAGACAGATGCCCCAGCGATGCCTTTATACGGTTTTCAAGGCCAAGATAATTCCCCCTTACAATTGATAAAAGTTTTTCAAACCTTAGTTAGTATTCGCACTGAATCTGCGGCAGAAATTGCCCAAACGTTAGAAGATAATGTTAATGCCATTTTACCTGCCCCATCAGCCGCCGTGTAATAAAACCTACGCTATTGGTGGCCTATAACCTTGACGACTAAAGCGATTTAATCCCCGCGTTAACAGAAAACCAATGAAGCCTGCCACAATTAACAGTAAACGCATAATATCGTATTGTGAACGGCTATTTTCAGCCAATTCATCTGCTAAGATCGAACGATGAAGCGATAACCGAATATAACCATTCAATTGCTCTGTACGTAATTCTTGTACAAAAGGCAGCAGCTCATCAGCTTGGTTAATTTTATTAATGCTGATACCAAACAAGTCATTAATAGATTCTGCTTGCGCTGAGCTCGCAATTCGTTGGCCTGTTTTATCATAAACATGAACACTTTTTACCAAAGCTTGCTGTACCAAAGTATCAGTAAAGTCTTGAAGCTTATTTTGCTCTGCTGACAAATAAGGTATAGCGCTCGCTGCAGCTTGTGCCAAGTAAAGTTGACCAACTTTATGTGCATGTGCTTGGATCTGTGCTTGCTGTGCATCACGACTATCAACCCAAAAGTTCATCAACAGCACAAGTAACAGAATAGCGATAGCTAATTGCAATATTTTATTATAAATCGGTGATAATTTAGGGTATAAAGGCTGTTCTAGTTGCTTCATAAAACGTATTATTTCCTACATTTCTATAACTACACTATAGAACCACATTTACACTTTTTATGCTAGGACAGTTGTTTTAAAGCATATTTTTCAAATAAGGCATTATCGTGACAATCGAAAAAAAATCAGTTTCCCTAGCGAGTATCCAACATTTAAATTTAACCCAATGGTTGCCTGTCGACATAACGTCAAATGAAATTCCTTTAACCTTTGATAAAAGCCAACTGGCATTCACTAGCACTGAATATCAAGCTTTACCGGCAACATCAGCATGTGCAGAGCAGCTAGAACTTGTAGTTTTTGGTGATATGACACTTGATATATTTGCCGGTTTACTAAATGAGTGTCAACTTACCCTGTTATCTCTACAGAAAATCAATCAGCGTAATAATGTCATAAGCTATCGATTTTCAGTACAAGTAGAAGATATAAAACTGGCCCGGGGTCAATTAGCAAAGTTCAATCTTGCTAAACAAGTCGAATCAGCATTACTCACCAATGCGCCAACATTAGCACAACCCGGCCTTTTGGTGATGGACATGGATTCAACAACAATAAAAATTGAGTGTATCGACGAAATAGCAGCACTGGCTGGTGTCGGTGAAGAAGTCGCAGCAGTTACTGAACTGGCTATGCAAGGCCTGCTTGACTTTAGTGAAAGCTTACATCAACGCGTCGCTAAATTAAACAAGGCTTCAGAGGATATATTAGCGCAAGTAGCGAAAAACATTCCCTTAATGGAAGGCTTAGAAACCTTAGTTAGTGAATTAAAAAAGCATCACTGGCGCATTGCTATTGCTTCAGGCGGATTTACCTACTTCGCTGAGCATTTACAAAAAATGTTAGCCCTTGATGCTGCTGTAGCCAATGTGCTAGAAATTGATAACCACCACTTAACCGGCAAAGTAGTCGGCCCAGTTATTGATGCCAAAGCGAAAGCTGAGTGCTTGAAACAATTACAAGTAGATTTTAATATTGCAGATACGCAAACAGTAGCTATGGGTGATGGTGCAAATGACTTAGTGATGATGGCGGCAGCACACTTAGGGGTGGCATTTCATGCCAAACCTGTAGTATTAGCACAAGCCGATGCTTGCATTACCACTTCAGGTCTTGATTGCTTATTACATTGGCTAAAGTAAGATAGCGCTGAAGTAAAAATAAAGCTGAAGTAACTGTTATCAAGCTTGGCTAACGATCAATACCGTTAGCCAATTAAGTTCAGTTAACGCATCAGTTGATAGCGAAAAAGTACTTCCTGGGTTATATCAAAAATCTGTCCAATACCGGCAACACTGAAAATGTCTTGTTCGATTTGCTTACCGCGATGAATGGCATATGAGCTGATATAACTAAGCTCAGGATGCAAGTGCGCCATATCAGGTTCACCAGCGCGAGATAGCTTCATCATAACACAGAAAAACTGACCTTTTTTCAAAGCTTGGTGAATAAAGAACTGTTTCACTTTTTCATTGGCAAAGTCGGAAGCAAGTTTAATAGTTACTGCTTTTTCCACAAGCTCAACCTTGTTATTAATCGCAATATAAATTAATTCAGAGCTAGCCCCGTCAGTACTTTGCATTTTCTTTAACTGAGCACTCAATTTTGCCATAACATCAGCATGGCCAAAAATGGGATATAGATTGTAATAACCATCAAGCTCACTAAGTTGCTTCATTGCTGACATCAACTTGCTGCCTGGGTCTCCGCCGGCAATCACTTCTGCTTTATAACGGCTACCACTGGCTTGCACGATAATGGACGATATCGCTGAGCTAGCACTATAGATATTTCGTAAAGCCTTTGCTAAACCGGGGCTAGACATAGCATATTCATCTGGTGTTAATTTATCACGGTTTTTATCAATCAAAGCTTTAAAGAACTTACGTCCGATATGTTGGTGCTTCTCGACATACACCCGTAAATTAACAACAGTTTTTGCTGAATTTAAACGCATAACCTCATAGGGTAAACCAGATAAATCGAATGCTGAGGTAATTTTTTGTAATGCTGGGAAGCTAACATAAACAATGTCACCTTTACTTAAAACAGTCGACTTTTCTAATTCAACCTTTAAGCCTGATTTAGAAAAATCATGTGATACCCCTTGCCACATTACATTTTCAATTTTAACGTGCGCTGGCGTTTTATAAGTAAAACGCAACTCCTGACGTTGATTTTTATAATTTATCCCAACTTCATCAACACTGAAGGGTTTACTCAGTCGTTTATGACCAAAGTTTTTTAGTTTAACTGTGTTGATACCTTCATAAGACAGCGACTGGTATGCTTGTATGCTTTCACTATCTGTTATTTCACTAGCAACAACAATATATGGTGTTTTATCAAGTAAGGCTTTAACTTCGTCAGATACTGGCGTATTCAAATACTCATTTTGTTTAGCAATAGTATTTGATAGGGTTAAGAATGATTCAGCACGGCGAGGAAATACATCTAACAAAGACAACTGAATAACTGAAAAACTCTCTTTAGCTGCCGCAAATCCCAGATAATATGGCATAAAATCTTTATCTTCAGCTAACTGAAATTCATCTGCCGTATAGAAGTAAGATTTGCCTTGGCTTTTATGAACAAAACTAAAAACCAGTAACGTCTTGCCTGATACAGCTAGCTTTTTAAGTCGCTCAATTCGCTCGGGGGTAATCAAACAATACAAGGTTGAATAACGCTTTTCATCTTGCCAATATTGGTAAAGGCCTTGATTATTATTACAAGTTAAAGCGTATTTTGGCGTTAAGAGATCATTGTTTTTTTCAATAAAAACAGGAAGCTCATTAGACTTAGGTAATATATATTGCTCATAGCTACGAGACTGCAAAGCGCTAATAGTATTATCTAAATTTATTTTATAACGGCGTTTATTGCCTTGAATAAAACCAACAAGAAACTGCGAAAAACCATCAGGACGCGCTTTTTTCTCAACAACCCTCTGAACCCCAACTAACTGCATGTTGTCCAGTGTAGTGATATTTTTTACTTCGTAGATAAAGTTACTATCAGCACCAAACTGAAACTCTTCTTCCAGGCCTCGAAAACGAAGCGTAAGCTGCATACCCACTCTAATAGGCTTTAAGCCGTTAATTCTAAACTTACAGCCATTAACACTGATATCTGAACTAGTACATTCAAAACTCCCGCCATTACCCAATGATACTTTGATAGCGACGGCAAAATTCATCCGCTCTTCACTACGATCATAATAAGGACCAAAGCTATAAAACTTGGCTGGAGATTGAGACTTCTCAAGTGATTTTGAGGGATCTGATTGAGGAGTTAAACTGGCTTTTTGTTTTTCTTTTTGATAGATAACACGAAAGTTATTTTCGGTGTTCATTGTGGCTTCATAAACACCAAAAGTATAACCATTATAGCGGGTAAAAGCCTCAGTAAATACTCGACTAGCAACGTCATCTAAATAATGAGTTCTATCTTCATGATCAAATGCTTTACATTCGCCGTCAACATGACCACGTAAATCAATTAGGCGGGTGCATGGTGCAGCTAAGCGCTTTAACTCCATTTTTAGTAGAAAGCGTTCAGTTTTCGGAATTTTTTTCGTGGCAGCATTAAACCTAGCTTCAAAGTCACTTGTTAAGACTTGGCCACTGAACTCGTCAATAATTTTTTGATATTTTGAAAAATCTTTATTCATTTACGCGTCAATATCTTTACAATAAAGAAAACTACTCATCGTATATAAAGTTAAGTATAAATGGCTTAAAAGCTAATTAACACCACAATAACATTTATGAGTAAACATTAGGTATGCAATGCAAAAACTATACCTGTTAAATAGCCATAACAAAAGCAAAACTGAACAGTAAGACTCATTTAACTAAAGCTTTGAATATAAATATAAAAATCATAGCAGAACATTCATCTCTCTGACAAACGGCGACGCCATCATTTATTGCGCCAGTATTTTGTCATAATTTCACCCCGCGTATTACACGTAATGGGCTGAAAAACTTAAACTTAGAAAGTAGGTAGCCAATGGCAAAGTTAGCAAAATTAGAATTCGTTTGTACTGATTGCGGTATGAATTACCCTCGTTGGCAAGGACAATGTCGGTGTGGCGCATGGAATACCTTAGCAGAAGTGAAGATTCCGGCAAATCAGAGTAAGAGTCCAAGCAAGAGCAGAATAACGACAGGAGGTTATGCAGGCGGCACGGGTGGTGGCTCGAAGAAAATCAATGACGTTGAGACCACTGAAGCTGAAAAACAACTCACCGGCATTGGAGAGCTTGACCGAGTATTATGTGGTGGCGTGACTACGGGCTCTGTCAATATAATCTCAGGGGATCCTGGCGCAGGTAAAACCACCTTGTTATCAGACTTAGTTGCCCGAATGTCAAAGCTTACACCATCTTTATATTGTACAGCTGAGGAATCACTTTCTCAGTTTAAAAATCGTGTACAGCGTTTAAAGCTAGATTATAACCCTGAAGAACTATATTTATTATCAGAAACCAGTGTTGAAGCTATTATTGAAGAGTTAGAACAAAAGAAAATAAAGTTTGCCGTGATTGACTCTATCCAAGCTGTTGTAACTGATAATGCCAATGGTAGCCCAGGCTCACCATCGCAAGTAAAAAGTGCCGCTCAAGCATTAACTCAATACTGTAAACAAAATAACGTCACCATGTTTTTAATTGCCCATGTAAATAAAAACAATGAAATTGCCGGGCCGCAAACCTTAGTACATATTGTTGATGCCCTTCTCCATATCGATACCAACGACGGTCAAATAAGAACATTACGTGCCAATAAAAACCGTTTTGGCGACATAGATACCGTCGGTATTTTTAAAATGTGCGAACGCGGCATGCTCAGTGTTGATAACCCCAGTGAGATATTTCTATCCGGTTCAAGTACAGAATCACCGGGCTCAGCTATAACATGTATCAGAAAAGGCAATCGGAATTTATTACTAGAAATTCAATGTTTAACGACAGAAACTGAAGCAGAGTTTCCACAACGGGTTTGTGTTGGCTTAAATATGAACCGAATAAAAATGTTAACCGGTATTTTGCGTAAACATACTAAAACAAAAATTTATCACGATACTTTTTTCAACATTATTGGTGGCCTAAAAATAGATGAATCAGAAACCTGTATTGATCTCGCCTTAGTCACCGCACTATTAAGCAGTTTGAATGAGTTTGTCATCCCAAGAACCACCTGTATCATGGGTGAACTAAGTTTGAATGGCGACGTGCGCCCCATCGACAGCGGCGTACCCAGAGTAAAAGAAGCCGCTCAACATGGCTTTAGTGAAATATTTATTCCCTACCGTAACTATCATAAATCAATGGAAGGTCTAGGGGCAAAAATCACGCCAGTAAAAACCATTCATGAATTAATTGAGTTAATTAAATAATGCTTAGTAAGAGTTGCATGGTAAATAGCGCTTAACAACCTTCAAATAACGCGATGTTCACAGATAATCAATGCAGAACATTCAATCTGCATTGATTATTTTTGCCTTACATCACTATATCGCTTATTTAACAGCCGAAGTTTTACGATGGCTCATAATCTAAGTTAGCTGACAACCAACGTTCAGCCTGCGGCATGGTCATTTCTTTGCGCACTGCATAGCTTTCGACTTGATCTTGTGCCACTTTTGCTACCGCAAAATATTTAGAGTCTGGGTGGGCAAAGTACCAACCACTGACTGCTGCACCAGGCCACATAGCAAAACTTGAGGTTAATTCCATACCAATGTTTTCTTCAACATTAAGCAGCTGCCATAACAAGCCCTTTTCGGTATGTTCAGGACAGGCAGGATAACCGGGTGCAGGTCTAATACCTTGGTATTTTTCACGAATTAAATCGTCGTTCTCTAAGTTTTCGTCTGGCGCATAGCCCCAATATTCTTTACGGATTTTCTCATGTAAATACTCTGCACTTGCCTCAGCAAGACGGTCGGCAACGGCTTTAATCAGTATACTGTTATAGTCGTCGTGCTGGGCATCAAAAGCCTTTACTAGCGCTTCCACACCAAAGCCTGCTGATACCGCGAAAGCGCCAACATAATCATCAACACCTGATGCTTTATCTGCAACATAATCGGCTAAACAGCGGTTAAATTGCCCTGCTGGCTTTTTACTTTGCTGACGTAGTTGGTGCAGCTTCATTAGTTTTTTCGTGCGAGAATCATCAGTATAAAGTTGTAAATCATCTTGTTCACGATTAGCTGGAAATAAGCCAAATACCGCCTTAGCTGTTAATTTTTTGTTATTGATAACATCATCTAACATAGCATTCGCATCATTAAATAACTTAGTGGCTTCTTCACCGACGACTTCATGACGCAAAATTAATGGATACTTGCCTGATAGTTGCCAAGTCATGAAAAATGGCGTCCAATCGATATAATTTCTCACGATACTCAAATCGATATTATCCAGTACCGTTACGCCTAATTTATTGGGCACTTTCGGGGTGTAATGATCAAAACTGATCGGCACCGCATTGGCACGGGCATCTTTTAATGAAATTAAGCTAGAACGAGGACCTTTTTTGTAATGACGTTCACGCACTTTGACATACTCTGCCTTTTGTCGTTCAACAAAAGCTGATCGGTGTTGATCAGAAAGCAAGGTACTGACCACTGACACAGAGCGTGAAGCGTTAGGCACATAAACAACAGGATGTTCATACTGTGGCTCAATTTTCACTGCAGTATGGGCTTTTGATGTCGTCGCACCACCAATCAACAAAGGTAGCTCGAAGGCTTGGCGTTTCATTTCTTTAGCAACATGCACCATTTCATCAAGTGAAGGGGTGATCAAACCTGACAAACCAATAATATCAACCTTTTCTTCACGAGCGACCCGTAAAATATCTTCACAAGAAACCATTACGCCGAGATCAATAATGTCATAATTATTACACTGCAGTACCACGCCAACAATATTCTTGCCGATATCATGTACATCGCCTTTTACTGTGGCTAGTAATACTTTACCGTTAGATTTAACTTCGTTTTTTTCTGCCTCAATAAAAGGATTCAAATGTGCCACGGCTTGTTTCATTACCCGCGCAGATTTAACCACCTGTGGTAAAAACATTTCACCTGCACCAAATAAATCTCCTACCACATTCATGCCATCCATTAATGGCCCTTCGATAACATCTAGTGGTTTTGTCGCTTCTAAGCGTGCGGCTTCCGTATCTTCAACAATAAATTCATTAATGCCTTTTACTAGAGAGTACTCTAAGCGTTTATTAACTGGCAATTCACGCCAAGTTAAATCCGCCTTACTGTTCTGACTACCAGCCTGACCACGATAGGCTTGGGCAATATCAAGCAAGCGTTCGGTGGCGCCATCATCAGCATTTTGAATAACATCTTCAACCGCTAAGCGCAGATCATCTGGAATATCAGAATATATAGCTAATTGACCAGCATTAACTATGCCCATATCCATACCATTTTTTATTGCATGATAAAGAAATACCGCATGAATGGCTTCACGTACGGGGTTATTACCACGAAATGAAAAGGAAACATTCGACACACCACCTGAGATCATCGCATATGGTAAGTTTTGCTTGATATCCGCTACCGCTTCAATAAAGTCACGAGCATAATTATTGTGCTCTTCAATACCGGTAGCAACAGCAAAGATATTAGGATCAAAAATGATATCTTCTGCTGGATAACCAATTTCATGTACCAAAATATCATAGGCACGATGGCATATTTCATACTTGCGCTCACGGGTATCCGCTTGACCTTTCTCATCAAAAGCCATGACAATAACAGCGGCACCGTAACGACGTAATAATTCTGCTTGCTGTCGAAAATTATCTTCGCCCTCTTTCAAGCTAATAGAGTTGACCACGCCTTTACCTTGGATACACTTCAAGCCAGCTTCTAAGATATCCCATTTAGATGAGTCGAGCATAATCGGTACTTTGGCAATATCTGGCTCGCCGGCGATTAAATTCAAAAACCGAACCATAGCAGCTTTTGAGTCCAACATGCCTTCATCCATGTTGATATCAATTATTTGTGCGCCATTTTCTACCTGCTGTAAGGCAACCGCAATCGCTTGGTCATAATTTTCTTCCGTTATTAAACGTTTAAAAATAGCCGAGCCTGTAACATTAGTACGCTCTCCAACGTTAACAAATAAACTGTCTTCTTTAATCGTTAATGCTTCTAAACCCGATAAGCGACAAGCAATTTCTTTCGCTTGTATAGCTCGAGGGGCAATGTGCGCTACCGCATCAGCCATGCCTTTAATATGCGCTGGCGTAGTGCCACAACAACCGCCAATAATATTTAAAAATCCCGACTTTGCCCATTCTGCAACATGCCTATCCATATCTTCTACGGTAAAGTCATATTCACCAAAAGCATTAGGTAAACCGGCATTAGGGTGCGCGGATACTGCCACATCAGAAATACGACTTAACTCTTCAACATATTGGCGCAACTCTACGGGGCCAAGCGCGCAATTCAAACCAAATGAAATAGGCTTAGCATGACGTAAAGAGTTGTAAAACGCTTCTGTGGTTTGCCCTGACAATGTGCGGCCAGAGGCATCAGTAATCGTGCCCGAAATCATCACAGGTAAACGTTCACCACGGCTTTCAAATACCGTTTCAATAGCAAAAATAGCCGCTTTAGCATTTAAGGTATCGAATATGGTTTCAATCAAAATAATATCGCTACCGCCGTCAATTAAGGCATGGGTCGACTCAATATAAGCATCTTTAAGTTCATCAAAAGTGACATTTCGATAAGCTGGGTCATTAACATCAGGCGATATTGAACAGGTTCTATTCGTTGGCCCTAAAACACCAGCCACAAAGCGTGGTTTATCTGGATTAATCGCAGTAAATTCATCTGCCGCCTCACGTGCTAACTGCGCAGCTTTGTAATTAATATCAGCACTATGCGCCGCCATGTCATAATCAGCCATAGCAATTGTCGTAGCATTAAAGGTATTCGTTTCAAGAATATCAGCCCCCGCCTCAAGATACTCACGATGAATCGCTTTAATAATCTCTGGCTGTGTCAGCACCAACATATCGTTGTTACCTTTAACGTCACAGTGCCAATCGGCAAATTGCTCACCACGATAATCTTGCTCTTCAAATTTATAGGCTTGGATCATCGTGCCCATTGCGCCGTCTAAAATAAGAATACGTTTTGCTAACTGTGTTTGTAATAAACCATAAGAGGCCGATTGCAATACTTTTACTTGAGAGTTTTCTAACTTAGACACGTGATTTTCCTGGATGAATAGCTTTAATGTGGTCTGCATCTAATTGATACGGCGTAATTTGATAAACGTAATAGTTTAACCAATTGGTAAAAAGTAAACTGCCATGGCTACGCCACGTGTTTGCGGTTTCACTATTGGGGTCATTATCAGTAAAGTAGTTATCGGGTATTGTAACCTGCCCGCCAGCGTCGAGGTCTCGAAAGTACTCCTCACTCAAGGTCGAAGCATCATATTCTGGGTGACCCGTTAAGTAGACTTGTTGCTTATTTTTACTGGCAGCTAAGTAAACACCTGCATCGTCAGATTCAGCCAGTATTTCAATATTATCTAAACGTTGATAATCCGCCTTATCAATATAACCATACCGAGAGTGTGGCACATTAAAACTCTCATCAAAGCCACGAGTTAGCTGCTCTTTCGGTTTTAAACAACGATGACGATAAACCCCTGAAAGTTTATGCTCACGCAAGTGCCGTTTTAAGCCGTAATGATGATAAAGCGCAGCATGTGCAGCCCAACAAGAAAACATAGTTGAAGTCACATTTTTCTCTGCCCAATCAAAAACTTGGCAAATTTTATCCCAAAAAGTTACTTGCTGATAATCGAGTAATGCTAATGGCGCACCAGTAATGATCAAACCATCATACTGCTTATACTTAATATCATCGAATAAGCGATAAAAGTTATCTAAATGTGCTTGCGGTGTATTTTTAGATTCATTGGCATGAATACGTACAAATTCAACATTAATTTGTAGCGGCGTATTCGCCAACATACGCAAAATTTGCACTTCAGTTTCAATTTTATTAGGCATTAAGTTAAGAATGGCTACTTCCATTGGTCGTATTTCTTGATCGGCAGCACGACGTTCAGACATCACAAAAATATTTTCATGATCTAAAATCGTCAAAGCTGGCAGTTCATTGGGGATCTTAATGGGCATAGCACTAACCTAATATCAAATATTCTCAAAGTATAAAATAACGCTGACAAACAACATTATTACTAACAAATTTTATCTGTCTATAATGTGACTTGGATTTCTAGCTATGTCAACCTCTAAACGTATAGACGTCTAAATGTTTTTTTTATAATAAATAAGTTTTATTTATTAAGACGATAATTCAGCTGGAGGAGCTCATGGTGAAATGACAAAAGTAAAGTAATGATCAAGCCAACAAAATCAATAGCTCATTCAAGGTTTAATGGACTAGTGAATTTACAGAAACTGGGCTTACTAATAGCGCTATATCAGCTGAGGCTGAACATTTTCAAATAAAATATATTGCAGAGAAGACGCGCTCTTGGCAGGTAAGTTTTTAATAAAAATTACACGTTGAATTGTTAGCACCATAAGGTCATACACCTTAGGACATATGCAAGATACTGTAATAAATGTTAAAATAGTTCGCTTAAGCGCTGACCAATAAACACAACACTATTAATAAACAATTAAGCTCAGCGCGAGTTACTTTTTACGGTACTTAACATAAGCATAAACGTAGTTTAACAACACAGCTATAACCAGTAGCAAAACACTGGAAGACATCTGTTTTTCACTCAAAAGATTTAAGTGCCAAGAGTAAGCGATAATGGTCAAACATATCGCAAATAGCAACAGGCTAATCCCGATACTTTTACCAAAAGCTTTCGGTTTAGCGAAACTACCATCTTTGTAGCCGGTAATAAGGCTCCTACGGCCTTTGAAAGTGATTAAATAACCACAAATAGCACAAGGTAAAACGGCAAATACTAAAATAAATAAAGCTTCTATTGTCGACCCAAACATAACGCACTTCCTTGATGCTACCGTTAAGCCTAAGCTCAACAAAAACAGTAAACCAATTAACTAAAATCAGGCAAACAGACTCTTAGTCTTGATGTTAGCCAAACCGCTAATACTTTTTATATCATACTGACAACAATTAGCACAAAAGCTAACAGTAAATATTTAATGCTACCCCTTGAAAAGGTGATCTTAGATTGAAACCAAGCTTTAACAGGTACAACTAACAACATCGGAGACAACAACAAAGCCCTAAATAGGGCCAATGTACCAACAGCTCCAGCTAACTCACCAAAGTCAATCACCTTAGATTGATAAAACTGCAGCGCATAAGTCAGCACGACAAGTGCCATAAAGCCTTTGATAAGCCTTGTACTTCGTTGGACTTTACTGATTTGGCTTTTCGATAAACTCAAATCTTCCATAATATAAGCTCCATAATGATCTCACACGTCATAAAGCTGGCTATCACTAAGCTAGTGACAATAATAAAGCCAACAGTGTGTTGTATTATTTATATAATTTACTATTAATTTATTTCTCTTTGCAATAGCGCAACCATGCTGCCTGTTTTAGCTGACCAAATATTTTGCGCTAATTCTGGCGTTAATATCTGCACGACCAGCCATCCCTCCTTGCCCTCTCGATTAAATATTTCAGTAAAGTCAGGCAGTTTAGCTTTTTTAATTCCAGCTAAAAAACCTTCTTTATGCGGTAGCTCCAGAGTTTTATATTCGTATTTTTTCATTTTTATCACTTCCTGGTAATCTAGGTCATGAATACTAATATCAAATACAGATGCTAATGCTTTTTTAGATTGAAGCGACGCTGATGCCTCATTTTCAATTCGTTGTATTGTTCTAAGATTCAACCCTGTTGCTATCGCAAGTTCATCTTGTGACCAATACTTTTTATTTCTTAAATCAATAACTAAATTTGCATTAATTTTCATAAGTATCACAACCTATTATTTTTAGAGACTGATAAATTACCCGCAAAACTGCTAAAAGCTTTACGACAAAACGACGAGATAGTAACGTCAACTATACGACACTTTTACGACAGTTGTGAAATAAGTTAACAAGTTAAAAATAACAGTACGATAACAGCACTTTACATATCGATTTATCAGCCTGTTACCTGCTCTGAATACTTAATAGGCCATTACTACCCAACAACGTCTAGCATAAAAAACATCCTGTTAATTAAAGCCCTGAAGAAAGTAGGATGATACAAGCAACAGCATATTACGCTAAAATGCATAGTTAATTGGTCTGTTAGTTACTAAGTTAATTGGGGGGGGGAGTGGTTCAGGGGTTGAGGGGTTGAGTGGTTGAGTGGTTGAGTGGTTGAGTGGTTGAGTGGTTGAGTGGTTGAGTATGGTCGAA
>UEXM01000533.1_pt1 | contig 39681 bp, 25 predicted proteins | sample 1796661 | NCBI WGS metagenome assembly UEXM01 (sample SAMEA4772469, study PRJEB27181) | metagenome | reverse complement strand
CATTTTGGGCTAAAAATTGTCCACAAATCATTGATGAAGTGGTTTTTTCCTTTATGTACAAACTTTTCCGTAAACATTGATTCCTGCCACATGTTTAATATACAGGAAATACCATTCCTGAAGAACGTGGTATGTAGTCACAAGATGTTATATGACAACAGTGTCAGTGATGCTGCAGCAGTGTACAACAGTGATGGCGCCTATTCTAAGTACAAAATGGACGAGATGTGGAAGTGGCTTAAGCCAGCATTCAAGGTCGACAAACTATTAGAAAAGTTTACCAAAGATCCAAACGATTTAAATGATTCATTGTTTGTCAAAAAAGTATTTGTCGAGATCGCTCGCGTAAAAGAGACAATGCCAGTTGAATCTGATATCGACGTTGATTATTATGACGTTGATAGAATATCAAAAGTGTTTGATTTAGAACACGAGTTCTTTATAAACAAAGGAATGAGCGTCAATAAGCAGTTCATGCCTTTAGATGGGGACTTCAAACAACAAGTAGAAAATATTTTAAGAAAAAATGTAACATTCGATAGACTAAGAACAAAAATCAACCCATGGAAAGCCATAGCGTCCGAAATAAACCAAGAACTACCAGAGTTCAGAAATATAACCATGAATGAATGCCACGAAGTGTACCAGAAAATGGATAACAATGCCTCCCTATTCATAAAAAATGCAAACACTAATCCAGACCTTGTAGAATATTTAAGAGACAAGAGAGTAGCGTTTGTGGGTCCTGCACCATACCTCTCAGGTTTGGGTAAGGGAGAATTAATAGATAGCTTTGATATAGTAGTGAGAGTCCAGCCTGAGATTTGGGATGCATCAGATTTCGGAAGCAGAACAGATGTGATACAGAGTTGTTTAAATTCTTCATATAGTCCCAAAGTAGGCGCGTTCCTGGAAAAAACCCCGGTCGACCAACATCCACAATTTATCATCTGTAATGATACCGTGTCCCGTGAGGTCCCTCACCCTGGGAGTGGTCAGTGGTTGGATGTGGTACGCGAATATAACGATTATCTAAAAAAATACAATGTGCCCCTCGCTCATTTGAAAAATGAAGACGAAAGTTGGGAAAGATGGGCATTATACTGGGAAGTATATGCTAAGCCGCACATCGAAAAGGTACAAAACAACCCATATACATTCTATTCAGGCAATTTTAATTCTGGCTATGGAGCTTTAAATATGATATTATCATGTCCAGTTAAGGAGTTGTCTGTATTTGGAGTTAATTTCTATAATTTTGGAGTAGTGCGAGGAATAGAAGATAAATATAATCCTGCTTATATAAAAGCCCAAGGTCAAGATGGTTCTTATTTGGGACCTGATAAAATATTACATGATCAGATTTCTCAAATAATGCACTGCAAAAACGTTTTAGAGAAAGATCCAAGATTCAAATTAGATGAAGAAGTAAGACCGGGTCTATATGACCAGGACTTAGCTGACAGAATAGACAAGTTTAAGAAACTACCAAAAATACTACATACCACACAGTAACAGGAGCACACGTGTCAAAAGTAATTGCAATGATCCCAGCCAGAATGGGTAGCAAAAGAATTCCAAAGAAGAACATTCGTTTATTAAACGGACGTCCTCTAATACAGTATGCAATAGATGCCGCGAAAGAAGCCGGATGCTTTGATGAGATCTGGGTCAATTCGGAATCAGATATTATTAAAAAGATCGCTGTAGAATCGGATGTAAATTTCTATAAGAGACCAAAGAAGTATGCGTCTGACTCTGCAAGCAACGATGAGTTTGCAGCTGACTTTTTTAACAACGTAGGTGGTGATGTGTTGATACAGATCTTGCCTACATCGCCATTTATTTCTCCGGTCGAGATTAAAGATTTTGTTCAAAAGTTTGTGTATGATGGGTTGGATACACTCATCTCGATGATTGATGTACAAATAGAGGCGACATATGATGATGTTCCGATCAATTTTGACCAAAAGAAGATTACACCCCCCTCACAAACTTTGACTCCAATCAAAGCATATGGGTGTTCATTGATGGGTTGGAGAAAAGATAATTACTTGAAGAATATGAAAAAGTACGGATGTGCTTATCACGGCGGCGATGGCAAGATTGATTATTTTACTCTTAAGGGATACTCAACGATTGATATCGATAATGAAGAAGAATTTCAGTTAGCTGAGAGTGTCGCAAGAAGCTTGGCTAAGAATAGAAGTTTCGCAGTTAGATATTATGGAGAAGAGCATTTAGAAGTAGATGTACCACAGATTCTATCGAAAGACGGAGTTAAGAGTTCGAGCTATAATTTAGCTAACCAAAAAGTTGTAAACCTTAAGGACATTTTAGAGCACAGCGACAAAGATGCAAGCTGGTGCCACAGAGTAATCAACACAGACAGTAACAGTGCCACTCTTATCTCGCAGATGCCGGGTGAAGGAAACAGAAGACATTATCACCCAGACTGGAATGAGTGGTGGTACATTGTTCAGGGAGAATGGGAGTGGGAAATTGATGGAGAGATGCATATTGTCAGACAAGATGATTTTGTCTTTATTCCCAAGGGTGTTATACATAAAATCACTGCCACCGGTGAAGGTTTGTCTACGAGATTAGCTGTCAGCAGGGATGATGTTATTCATACCTATCCTGACGGAGATCATGAAAATGAGTAATATTGCTAGAGGCAGTATTTTCAACATAAAAGTAGATTTTGAAAAGAGCAACGGTTCATATGTGTATGATAATAACTCTGGAAAATCATACTTAGATTTCTTTGGAATGTACGCTTCCCTGCCGCTTGGGTACAACCATGAAGTATTCAAAGATCCCAAATTTAAGGAAGAGGTATACAGATGCGCACACATAAAAGTTACCAACTGCGAGTTTGTTTCTAACGAGACTGAAGAATTTGATAATGTGTTTTCTGAGTATTGTGGAAGAGGCATATTCTCAAACTTCCATTATTGTTCCACTGGTGCTTTAGCTGTGGAAGCAGCTATAAAGACTTCTTTACATTACAAGGATTATAAATCACTTAATATTCTATCCTTTAAGAATAGTTTTCATGGCGTTAATAGCTACGGAGGCTTCATAACCGACAGGTTCTATTCATCGAAACCAAGACTACAAGGTCTTCCTGAGATATTTTCTACTAAATGTGATTATGATCTAGAGCAAGTTGAACTTCATCTATCTAATGAGGAGAACCCAGTAACGTGTGTTATGGTTGAGCCAATTCAATGTACTGCTGGTGATATTCATCACGAAGCAGAATTTTTTGGGAGAATAAGAGAACTTTGTGACAAGTATGATGTTCCGTTAATATTCGATGAGATTCAGATAGGTTTTGGAACAACAGGAAAGCTGTGGTATTTTGAACATTTAGATATTGTTCCCGATATGGTTTTATTCGGTAAGAAGACACAAGTATCTGGACTGATGACCGTAGAAAAATTTAATGGAATCTTCGATAGAGAACATGTGAATCGACTTGAAGTCACGTGGAATTCGGACACTCTCGATATGATCCGATGTAAATACATTGTAGAGGCATTTAAAAAGTATAATATACTTGACAACGTAATCGAAAGAGGTTATGAAATAAAGGATAGACTCTCTCGGATTGAAACTATAAGCGGTCTGAGAACTAAAGGCTTGATAATCGGTTTTGATTTGAAAGATACTGAGACTAGAGATAAGTTCATGAAAGTGTTGTATTCAAAAGGAATGATTTGTAACTCGACAGGCAGAAACTCAATCAGACTTAGACCAAACTTAAATCTGTCTAGCGAAGACGCAATCCTTGGATGCAAACTTATAGAAGAAACTTTAAATGAGATATAATGAAAATCTTTATCCCAATAAAACACAACTCACAAAGGGTTTATAGAAAGAATTTTAGAGTATTCGGTAGAGAACCTCTATTCAAACATACATTGTTGAAATATACAGACCAAGAAGTGTATGTTGATACCGACAGTCAAGAGATCATTGATATGATTTCGTCAGACGGAAGATTAAAAAATGTCACAGTATACAGTAGAAAAGAAGAATTAAGGGGCGATAAAGTATCTGTATGCGATCTTATAAAAGATTTCATAAAAACATACAATGTAACCTGTCCGGTGGTTCAAATTCATGTTACAAGCCCCTTTTTGAAGAAAAAAACCATACTTGATGCAGTAAAATTTATCAATACCAATGATTCTGTGGTATCATGTAATTCACACCAATCAAGATTTTGGAGAAAAGAAGAATATGGATTTTGCCCAGTGAATCACAACCCAGTTAAAATGCAACAAACTCAAGACTTACCGACAATATACGAAGAGAATTCCGCATTCTATATTTTTGAACCAGAGGTTGTTTTAAATACAAATAGCAGAATTGGAAAAAATCCATATTTCTACTCAATCAGTGTGCCCGAGAACATCGATATTGATATAGAGAGTGATTGGGAAATGGCTTCTGCTTTAAAGAAGGCAATACGATGAAAAACATGAAAGTATATATTGTTACTTATCGAAGAACAGATATATTAAACAAGACGCTGGATATTTTATTCAATAAGACTGACTTCTCGCTAATACCCGACACAGAAGTGAACATAATCAATAACCATACTGAATTCCATTTGAACGACGAGTTCATTGGGAAAGTAAACGTTATTCATAACAATACACGACCAGACTGGGACACAGGAAACTTAGCTAGAAATTGGAATGAAGCACTCTTGCACGGGTTCAAAGACCTTAGCGATCCAGATGCAAAAGTAGTTGTTACCATGCAGAACGATATAGTTCTGCATCCTAATTGGGCGACCAACGTTCTGAAACTACACAAGAAATACACATTTGTGACAGGCAGACTGGGAGACAATATTATTAGTTATCTACCAGAAGCAGTTAAGAAGATTGGAATGTGGGATGAAAGATTTCTAACTCCTGGAAACAAGGAAGCGGACTATTACATTCGCGCTCTGATATATAATAAAGAAAAATCAATGATTGGTGACTTTGTGCACAAAAGATTGTTGAACGAACATGATGCACTTCCATTAGATACTCATGAATATCAGGGAGGTAACGCAGACTGGCTGGAAATAAAATCAAATGATTTGTGGGACGAAGCTTGGTATCACACAACACAAATTTTCTACTGGAAGTGGAAAGATACTTGGAAAGAACAGCCCGCATACACAGGATGGTTAACAAACTGGAGTAAAGATTTTGTCGATAACCCCCCATCGCCACCTAAAGTTCCTAACTTCGTACAGTATTATTATTTTGAGAAGGATGTGGAACTTCATGATAAGAATTGTGTTGGCTGGAGAGATGGCGATCGTTGGTTAGACCTAGGGAAAGCAGGTAATATTGATGTGCACCCAATAAAATCCGGAGAGAGATTTAGAAATGATTAAGATGGTTATATTTGATTTAGACGGAGTCCTTGTGGATGCAAGAGAGTTGCATTATGAGGCTCTTAATATGGCTTTAGCTGATATTGATGAGAAGTATGTAGTAAACAGAGCAGAGCACCTATCAACGTATGATGGCTTATCTACCACTAAGAAATTAAACATGCTAACAGAAAGCAAAGGTTTATCTCCTGAGCTACATAACGCTGTTTGGAAATTGAAACAACAAAAAACAGTTGAGATAATTGATCAATTTGGTCCAGACCAAAGAATGATTAATGTACTAAAAAGACTGAAGTCAGAAGGATATAAAGTGGCGTGTGCCACCAACTCAATTAGAGATACTGCAAAGTTACAACTAATTCGCCGCGGCTTCTTTGAACACATAGATTTCTTATATTCGAACCAAGATGTAAATAAACCAAAACCCAGCGCAGAAATATACATGCGATGTATGCTTCGTGCCGACGTCGACCCGAATGAAACTGTGGTCGTTGAAGACTCACACCACGGTAGGAAAGCAGCACTCAATAGCGGCGCTCATCTCTGTCCTGTGAAAAACAGCGGAGATGTTACATATGAAAAAATTAAAGAAACCATTGATAAGGTTAATGGGAAACAAAATACAAAGCCCAAGTGGCAAGGAGGCAAGATGAATATATTAATACCAATGGCTGGTGCAGGCTCAAGGTTTCAAAAAGCCGGCTACACTTTTCCTAAACCACTGATTGAAGTAAACGGAAAGCCGATGATTCAGCTGGTAGTTGAGAATTTAAACATTGATGCAAGACACATTTTTGTCGTTCAGAAGGAACACTATGACAAGTACAATCTCAAACATCTTCTTGGTTTAATATCGCCTGGATGTAAAATTGTGCAAGTTGACGGGATGACTGAAGGGGCTGCTTGTACCACACTGCTAGCAAAAGAATTTATTGACAATGATGAGCCACTTGTGTTTGCAAACTCAGATCAGTTCTTAGATTGGGATAGCAACGAATTCATGTATTCTATGGAAGCTGATGAAGTCGATGGTGGAATGTTAACGTTTACAGCAACCCACCCCAAGTGGAGTTTTGCAAAACTTGATGAAGAAGGATTTGTATCAGAAGTAGCAGAAAAGAAACCAATTAGTGATGTAGCCACAGCAGGAATATATTATTGGAAGCACGGTTCTGATTACGTAAAGTACGCTGAGCAGATGATTGAAAATGATGTCAGATTCAATAACGAGTTTTATGTTTGCCCTGTATTCAACGAAGCCTTGCAAGATGGCAAGAAAATAAAGACGTTCCATTTTGATGGCATGTGGGGTATTGGAACACCAGAAGACTTGGATTACTTTAATAAATTCCATGAAAAATCATGAAACTCAAAGACCTGGAAATCATAGACACTGCCCAGAATCTATATGATTCATTCAATGGGTTCATATTAAGTTCGGATACAAAGGTATTTGGCAAACTGTTGGCTCGCACATTGCTCGTTAATCAAGTCAAGGACCTTCCGGGAGATATTGTCGAGTGCGGAGTCTTCAAAGGCACTGGATTACTTACATTTCTCAAATTAAAGCGCTTTTTATGTCCGAATAGCGGTAAAAAGGTGGTTGGATTTGATTTTTTTAACACTGATAAGTTAGTTGAAAGTTTGTCTGGTGTCGATAAAGAAGCCATGGGCGCCCTGTTTGAGCAGCGAAATTACAAACACAATGCTGATCAAGCCGAGTTATTCGGTGATTTTATAGAACAATGTGGTTTCGAAGAACACGAATTCGAGTTAGTAGCTGGAGATATAACAAAAACAGCATCAAAATATGTATCAGAACGACCAGGGTTTAGGATATCTTTGCTTTATATTGATTTAGACGTTGACATTCCTACCTATGAGGCTCTTAAAGCTATGTGGGATCGCGTTGTTAAGGGTGGAATCGTAGTATTTGATGAGTATGCGTTTCATAAGTGGTCAGAATCCGCCGGCGCCGATCGGTTTTTTGCAGACAAAGACGTACAAATTAAGACTTTGAATTATATTTGCCCAACAGCGTACGTGGTGAAGAGATGAGTATTATCAAGCAAAAACAGCATCTATATGATGATGAGAATAATGGAATTATACGCCGGTTTGATTTACCAGGAAGTTCCAACCGCGGACCAGATCCGGCAACAAACATTAATACGTGCCCTATTAGCATTGATTTCTTGTATATACACATACCCAAAACAGGAGGAACTTCGGTGCACCGTTTATTGGGAGGATGGGATACAGTTTTTGAAGAAGGTGAAATTGGAGTACATAGATCAGTTTCTTCAATCGAGTTTTGTAATACTGACGGACACGGAAATTTATATGATTCAAATTTACCCCTGGTATATTTTGTAAGAAACCCTTATGATCGACTTGTGTCTAGTTATCATCATGCCACTTCGCTCAACTCACCAGTTGACCCTGAAACGCTATATAAAAATTTTGATTTGTTTGTTCAGAGGTTAACTAGCACGGTCAAATTAATAAAATCAGAAGAAATAAACGCTTCAACAATGTACACTGGCGCTGAAGGCGCGACAGAATATGTAAGCTATCTTGATAAACAAAGTCCTGATCCGATCGGTAAACAAAGATTGCATTCAGCTTTGTGGGGCTCGCAAGTGTCATGGGTTACAACAACTTCAGATAAACTCCGACCACATCTTTTCTATAAGTTTGAAAACATCGATGTCGGCTTCAAAGAAATAACAACAAAATTTTTAAATATGCCGAATAATCCAAAACTTCCCCATCTTAACAAAAGTAGTAACCGACGACCGTATCAGGAATACTACAAAAATCCTCAAACAGCAGTATCTGTTTACAAGTTTTATAAAAAAGATTTTGAAAGATTTGGTTATTCATTAAACGTTACGTGATGAAAAAATGATTATTGATAAAAATAAAAGATTTCTTTTTATACACAACCCAAGAACTTCCGGCACCAGTATTCGTCGCGCATTGTTAAAGGCTAATGGTTGGTCGACCGACGACAAAGAAAAAATGATAGAAATACAAAATTTCTATGATAAGGCAATTATCTCTAATAACCCGGTGGGCATTGGATCTGAAAGAGATTGGAAGCATATAACACTTGATATGTTGCCTGTTGGATTTTCTGAAGGTTATTCTTATGTTTTTGTGACGGTTCGTAATCCATTTGCGCGACTATTGTCGTGTTATTTAAGGTGGCATCAAGATCTGGCGGCACCAGATATTTATACAGGATTTAAAGAATATGTCGACCACACTTATCTTAAATATGAAGAGGGGTGTATACAGATGCGTCCTCGTTTAGAACAGTCTCATTGGTATGAACATTCTTCTATTCATGAAATTATAAAATGTGAAGATATAACTGAAGAAAAATGGACCTCTATCCTAAATAAATGTTCCGTAGACGAGAAGGTGGAAAGAAGAAGAGGTGTTTGCCAATCAGTTTTCTGGCATCGTCCGTGGAGGGATGGAGAACATTTCAACCGCTTTACAAGAGTTTCTTCTAACGAATACAAAAAAGTTTATGATAATAATATGAGAGAAAAAGTAGAAGAAATGTGTTATAGTGATCTAAAAATGTTTGATTATAAATTTGAGAGAGACTAAAATGATTTTAATAGCACACCGCGGAAATACTAGTGGTCCCAACCCAGAAAAAGAAAATAATCCACAATATGTTGACAAAGCTATTAATAGTGGTTATAATGTAGAAATAGATCTTCGTGGCTCTATTGATAATAGATTATACTTGGGTCACGATATGCCGCAATACGAGATAACACCGGACTGGTTATTTGAAAGATCTGAGTATCTGTGGATTCATACAAAGGATATAATGTCGCTGCATTCGCTTACGAGCCAAACTGACCGATTTAATGTTTTCTGGCACCAACATGATGATTATACTCTGACAACAAAGGGGTTTATTTGGGCATATCCGGGAAGTATTTTAACTCCAAACACAATTTGTGTTATGCCCGAGAGTGTTGAAGACATATATGCTCAAACTGATTTATCAAATTGTGCTGGGATATGTTCGGATTTCGTCGAGAGATATAAATGAAATTAGCTTGGCAACAAATACCATCAACAGTAGTTTCTGAATTGTTGTGTAATGTGGGTCTAGACGGCGTAGTCTTAGATACTGAGCACGGTTTCTTCAATAACGAAACACTATACAACTGTATTCAACTGATTACATCAATTGGCAAAATATGCTTTGTAAGGTTGACTGAGCCAAGTAAGACCATGACCCGTGCTTGCCTTGATGCCGGCGCAAACGGAATTATATTCTCAACGACAGAGACCGAAGAGCAGTGTGAAGTAATACATGAAATTTGTAAATTCCCATCACAAGGCGGTAGAAGAGGTCTCGGACTTGTCAGACAAAACAAATGGGGAATAGAAAACATCACAACCGATAAGCCAATTATTATAGCTCAAATAGAAACAATAAGAGGCATAGAGAATTTGAAAGAAATATCTTCATATGGGTTTGATTATTACATGATTGGTCCATATGACCTATCAGCAAGCCTAGGTGATGCAGCTAATTTTGAAAGTCAAGATTACTTATCTGCAATTGAAAAGGTTAAGAGTCTGATACCAAATAACAAAATGGCAGTACACATTCCTAAAGATGTAAAAAATCAATTACAAAAATATCAAGACTATGGTATTATAGCTGTAGGCATGGATACTACCGGATTACTAGAATTTTATAAGGAGATGGCATAAATGCTAAATTTTGAAAACATCGGAGACAGATTTGTACAAGTCGTAGGCACCACTGAGTGGGAAGACTTACAACAGAAGTATAATAATTGTAACGATATTTATGTTTTGGGTCACGGAGGAAATATGGCAGTAGCAGATCATGCTGCTGTTGATATGACACGACTATCTAATGGAACCAAGAATGCAATTTGCCCTTCCAGCGGCGTTGTAGCAACCTCGTACATCAATGATACAAGTTTCGAACAATGGATGGTCAACTGGATGATTGCGAGAACATCAACGCGCAATAAGCAACAGATGAAGAAATCTCTGGTTCTTGGTATCTCGTCCTCCGGTAATTCTATTGATATTCTTAAAGCGCTGCAGTGGGCTGAAGCAAACGGTATGCAGGTGGCTATGATAACATCTAAGGATATACCAATACAAATTGACAACTTATCAAAAGTTGTCTTGGGCGCATCTTATTATCACACCGCAGAAGTACTCACTCTCCTATTGACATATCAGTTAACCCATGGTTCTGGAAACGTTTGTCCGCCAATTGGTGAAAATGATCCAGAAGGACTCAAAAAGCTCAACTGGAAAGGCAATAAGATTCGTGAACACAGTTATCCAGATGAAGAGATCAATATCGGAGTAGATTTTGACAAAGTAATCCACCAGTGCTCAAAGGGTTATTACGACGGAACCATATATGATGAGCCTGTTGATGGAGCTTACGAAGCGCTCAAGACTTTGTCTGAAAAATATACTGTTATTGTATACACTTGCAAAGCCAAGCCGGATAGAGGCTTAGTTAATGGAAAAACTGGCACCGAATTGGTGTGGGATTGGCTTGAAGAGAATAATATGTCTCAATTTGTAAGTAAGGTCACGGCAGAAAAGCCAAGAGCTAGATTTTATATTGATGATAAAGCAATTAGGTTTACCGATTGGGATTCTGCCTTCAAGATGATTGAGGAAATTGATGGCTAACTGCTTGATAACTGGTCACAAAGGTTACATAGGGACAAAACTATATGCCAAGCTAAACCAGCTTGGTCATAGTGTTTTTGGTGTAGATATAAAGTCAGATATAACAGAAGAGAGATTGGATATAAGACACCACCTCTTCCACAATAATAAACCATGGCTTAAATACAGACCAGATTACATTTTTCATTTAGCTGCTAAGCCAAGCGTGTCATGGAGTGTTGACAATCCCTCAGAGTCCTTATCACACAACGTCCTGGGCTCTTCACGCGTGTTAGAATTTGCAAAGAGTGTGAATGCCCGCCGAGTAATTTTTGCTAGCTCAGCGGCTGTTTATGGCGCATCAAGCCCATACGGCATCCACAAGCTCATGACCGAGAAAGAGTGTAAGTTATACTCGGAGTTATACGATATAGATACGGTATGCTTGCGATATTTTAATGTATATTCGAAGGATCAAAAATATGGTGGTCCCTACTCTACTGTCATATCGGCATGGATGGAGATGATTAAGCAAAATAAACCGCTAAGGATTGATGGAGATGGTTCTCAAACAAGAGACTTTGTACATGTTGATGACATCATAGGTGCAAATATCTTTTGTATGAATCAAGACAGAGATTTTAACGGCGCCACATGTGATGTGGGAACAGGAACTGAGACATCGCTGACTCAACTGAAAGAGATTGTAAATAATTCTACATCGGCTATATGGGAACATAAGGAATCTAGAGCCGGCGACATACAATTTTCAAAGGCTGATACAAAATTTTTAAATAAAATGGGCTGGTCCGCCCAAATAAACATTAACAACGGACTAAAACAATGTTTTGGAGAAACAAATGGATAACACACAACAGGGTCTGAAATTCTCAGACCAAGCTTTAGGGGCTATTATGATGGCTCTTCAAGAATCATTATTGAATCAATTGGACATCGTTCCAATTCTTCGTGGATTTGACTTGGTAGAGTCAGACGGCGGCTTAGTCGTGCAAAACCCACCTAGTGTCAGGTTTACTGACGAAAGCGAAGTCACAAACCAAGATCTGGAAAGTATAGTTAAGTAATGCCAAGATATAACTACGAATGTGAATTATGTGGAGTTTCAGCTGGATACCGCTTGCGTCTCGATCAAGAGCCGGAAAAGTGCATTTCCTGTAATACATCAGGTTCGCTTAGTAGAATATTTAGCAGACATGCTTTCACAATTTCAAATGTCAAACAACAAACGAAAGAGGAACAACCTGCTGGCATCTTAACTAAAGAATATATCGAAGAAAATAGAAAAATTTTAGAACAACAGAAAACAGAAGCAACAAGCGAAGAATATGAGCCGTCTTGAAATAATATTATCAGTTAGTTTAACATTGTCAGTCCTTGTCAATGTTGGATTTTTTGTATATGTTAGGGCAGCCATATCGAGGCTTGTCTTGGTATCTGAGGAATTGGGGGATTTGCAAGATATGATCAATTCATTTTTGCAACACCTTCAGTCTGTCTATGAGATGGAGACATTCTACGGAGATCAAACCTTACAGTACCTTCTGGAGCATGCAAAAGCGTTCAGTGATCAAATGGATTCCTTTGAATACATATATTCTCTAACAGATGAAGAACAACAAGTATTAACAGAAGAAGCAACAGAAGATGACAACCAAGAAGAGAGTTAGAAGAGCACGCAAGAAGAATCATTATTTCACACAAGATCATGAGGACGCTATTATAAGGTATTGCTTAACCAACAGTACCAGAGAAAGAACAGAACTGTATATAAGCTGGATCGAACCTGCATTCAATGAGATGGTGGATAAGATTGTGTTCACATACAAGTTTACTAATTTACCAAATATAGACTACCTCAGAGATGAATGTAAAATATGGCTGATGACAATACTTGATAAGTATGATCCCAGCAAGGGTTCCAAAGCGTTCTCGTATTTTTCAGTTATCACCAAAAATTGGTTTATTCACAAGGTAAAGAGACAACAGAAAAGAAACAAAAGAGAAGTTGATATTGGAAACATTCCCAAAAATTATGAAGAAGAATTTTTATCAACCAACGAGTCTTATGTATCAAACAGAGTGGAAGAAGAATTTTGGACTTTATTTTTCAATGAATTAAAGTCATGGGACTCTTCGCAAATGAAGGAAAATGATTTAAAGGTATATCAAGCTATTATTATCCTTTTTGAGTCAAAAGAAGATATAGAAATATTCAAAAAAAAAGCTATTTATCTTTAACTAAGAGAGATTACTGGTCTTAATACAAAGCAGATTGTTAACTCTCTAAAAAAGTTTAGAAAAAAATATTACCTATTCAAAGATGACTGGACAAGCGGACAATTATGAGCAAAAAAGATTTAGATACACTTATTGATGAAGCACTAGGAAACATAAGAAATGATCGAAAGGTCGCCAGAGAGTTTCTCAATGAAGTAGCGAATCAAATTGCCAACGATCCTGAACAAAATAAGTATCTTAGCCCAGTAGCTGCCAAGCACGTTGAAACCCTACAGAGGTCAAACGAACAATTGGTTAAAATCATAGCCTTGACTCAGAAGAACCAAGTCCAAACTTCGGTATTAACCGATGAAGATAAAGACAGCTTGTTTGATATGATTCAAGGAAAAGCGTCTGATTAATATTTTTTACAAAACTATTTATTCATTAGTTCGGAGATAAAACACATTGGGAACAACATTAAAATGGGATGAAATTTCTGACCCTCTGTCCGCTAGAGAGGTCCGAGGCAACGCTGTACGCAAAGCTCTCGGCGGTAAACCATATGGGATCATACAGACAGCAGTGGTCATGACTCGTCCAATTCCAGCAAACTCTGAAGATTATGCAGCGCTAATGGCTATGGCAGATGCAGACACAGGCGGAGAGTCCGTCAAACAAGACCTGAAAGATATCTTTAGATTTAAGGCGACACTTTTACCCGAAGGTCAGAGAAAGATAGCTGCCGATGGCGCTTGTCCTGATGCCACATCGTTACCATACTCAGAAGATCCGTTTGAAGACGCGCTACGTTTAGTCAATACAATAACTGTTGTGTCCAAAAAGGGATATACAGGAAAACCTCCGAAAGAGGGAGACTTTGTTGAAATACTTTGTTTCTACAGTGATTTTGAAGATTCTCTAAATTTGCAAACCGCTATCTTTAGTGGAATTAAAAAGTCAAACTTATCTTTCGGCGCTCCGATGGGTAGCCCCGGCAGCCATAGTTCACTGGGAAGTCTTTTTAACGGTCGACCTCCTATTGAGGGAGGTGTATCATTCCCTACACAGACACCAGTTATACCCTCAGTGTCAGGCGTTACATTTAGCGAAAATGGCATATTCAATCAATCACATGTTTCGTTTTTGACCGCACTCCGGAGTAAGTTAGATGAAGATATTGCAATACATGCCACAAGTGGTGTACGTGACTCATCCGCTCAAGCCCGTGCCATGTATAACATGATAAATTCAAGCGGCGTGGATGAGTTTGATAGAGTCTACAGGCATGTATCGTCAGATCTTAGGAATTCTTTCAAATCAGCCATCGCACAAGGAAACTCATCTGCGGCTATTGCAGTCGTTGATCAAGCAACCAATCAAGGAAATCGATTTTCATCGCATGCCGATAGTCTGTCTTTAGATTTAAGAACAAAAGATTTGACAAGTGAACAAATTAAAAAATATATGGCAGCATTGACGAGTTTGGGCACCACAACCAAACAATTAGAACCCAAGACAACCGGATGTTGGAATGGAACCACTAGGGTAGCAGTCAGTCGTTGTGCCAACGAACACATTCACATGAAAATACCAAACAGATACTCAGTGCCTGACTCATCAATAGCAGGTACCACAGGAACTGCTGATGATGTGGTGCCAGGATAACTGTCATGATCAATAAAGGAACAAAGAATGCCAGGATCTAAGAAAGACGATATTTTTAACAAAGAGTTTATAAATCGTTTAGGGAAACAAACCGACCTTGATCCAAATAAGATCAAGAGCGCTTCTGCAGCTATGAAAAAAGCCATGGCTACCATTGGCTCTGATCAGGGTATTATGCAGACAGATGTTCCTGAGCCTACGATTAATTTCATTGAAGCCCCAAATGCAATTTCTATAAAATCAGAAAATAACAGATCAGCTATTGTTTTTGGTACCGATAGACCACATGTTTTGGAGTCTGGTCTTGGAGCCAAGGGCGCAAGCGGAGCTAATACAATTGATATTGTAGCTGGTCGAATGTCTTGCAAAGACAAAGATATAGCAAAAGGAGAGATTTATGCAGTTAATCCTTCTTTCGCTTGCGATGGTGCACGAGTATATGTTAGTCAAGCAACAGAAGTTGATTTACATTTTGGATTAGCTGATGGTCTCTTAGGGGCAATGACAGGTATGGGAATGAAACGGCGCCCAGCATCCGCAGTCGCCATTAAAGCAGACGATGCAAGAATTATCGGAAGAAACGGTGTTAAGATTGTTTCTGGGCGCTCATTTGCGTTCCAGGGCGCCGGCATCAAAGGCGAAAAGAACTCCCGCGGTGGTAATATACAACAGCCCGCACCCCCAATTGAACTTATAGCTGGAAATATAACAGGAACAGCAACTGTATTTGGTGGCTTACGAAATCCACTTGAGACAGTAAATGACCTACAAGGTGTATCGCGAGGGGAATTTACGAGAGATGCAATAAAAGAATTAGCTAATATATTAGAGCAAGTGATTAGTTGTATTGATAGATTGCTTTGGTTACAAGAAGCTTTTAATACTGCGCTCGGTCCCAGTGTGTGGGAACCGTGGAGACCAGGAATATCTGCTGCTATTGTTACCTCGCAATTAACTTTAATTAATAGTTCTATTTGGAATCTAAGAATCGATAAAATATTATGGGAAATAAACTATTTAAATGACTTCGGTTACAAATATATAACAAGTCAAAACGTGTTTTCAACGTAGTGGTGTAAAAAAATGTCAGAAGAATCAAAATTTTTAAAATATCAAGATAAGAACGGTGATGGTCTAATCGATGCCTGTGAAGATGAATCGATCATCAAAGTTAGCAATTGTCCATCATGTAAGCGGAACCCCAGCGCTGTTGTTCCAAAATGGAAAAAACGAGATGAGTTCTCACCGTGGTTTAACGACAAATATTGTACTTTTCAAATAACCATAGTTACGACAAAAATGTCCTTGATCCCGCATGAGGGCGCTACTGATGAAGAATCAGAAGAATATATAAAAGAGTTATTTTATACTAATGCTAGAAAAGCAGTTCATGGTCTATTAGACGGGTTCAACAAAGAAGAAAGTTCCGATACAGTTCGAAGCCTTATGGGCATGATTCAGCACACAAAGTATGATTTAGGCGTTCGAGTTGGTTCAAGAGTCAAGCTTCTTTATACATTACCATATGATGCTTTTGCTCCAATTGAAGAAAGAGATACATCTGACGACGAGAAAGAAGATACAAGTGAAGCGATTACTGTTACTTACGATGCTAGTGGTATCAATGAGAAATTATTAAAATTTAGAAAAGCGATGTATATGTACTCGCGTTATTATAGAGTTTACCAAGCGTTAGAGAATGGTTCTTTTATATTTGTTGATTCTGGCAAAGTGTTTACAAAAACACAATTTGATCGTTATGGAGACTTGGGGTTCTTTCTGGGTAGTTCAAGAACGAAAGACGTCCTTAGCGATTTAGATAACTGGTTAAACGACCGTGGAATGAACATATTTGGTGTTGGCACTGGTTGGGGATGGTTCCGAGAAAGAGTTACTAAACTAGAATTTAGTTTCACAAAAAAGATGAAACTCAAAAAGCTAAAAGTGTGGACATCTCAATGTACAGAGAGACCAAGGATTTACAGAAAGAAAAGATTGAGGTCCTTGAACAACAAAGCAGCCTGGAAAGATCCAACAGCCCTAGGGTACTTTGCCAAGCTGCACGAAATTGACAACTTTTTATCTGCCAGAGTCGAGAGACCGTGGATCGAGTTTGTGGAGACATTTACATTTCCGAAAGTTACCCCCGAAGTAAACTATCCTTCAGATCTACCAGAAGGACCAGAAACAATTGGTAGTTGTATAGTTGATGCTTTAGCAGAAGAAGGTAAGCAGCTAGGTCAAGATATTCTGGATGATGTTTTCAGTATTGGAGATGCTATTGCATACACTTTCCATAGAAATGTTTGCCAGAAGACATCGACGGATGTGGACGACGAAAGGACCGCGATAGGCTTGGCATATAAGCCATCTAAAAGAGATCCCACCAAACAGGTTGTGGATTTTGGTAACGTATTAGACAAATCAACTGGTGAAACCAAAAATGTGTTTGGAATGGCTACAGAGCAAGCATTCCAACAACTCTACACCGATGAACAAATATTTGTACAGTTATGTGCTAGGATGCTATCGGCAGCCCTGCCGTTTCCTGGTGGCGGAGATCAGATGATCCATGATATGTATAAAATGGGATTATCAAGAATTAAAATATGCGGATTATTAGATTTAATGATCGACGCGATTCAGTGTCTATTTAAAGGTCTGTCTCTTGAAGATGCTCTATCGAGTGCCATCAAAGCTGCTCTCAACGCAATGTCAATTGAAAACTTTGGAGATCTGTTCATAGGGTTACCTCCCGAAAAGCAGAACGAATTAGAAGACTTAGTTAAAAAGAAGTTGGAGAATAATGATATATTCAGCCCAGGTTCTGCAGGACAAAATGCATCTGACTCAACTGCGCCCGGCTCTGATTCTTTATATGGAGAAGGTAAGCCATTTATTGGAAAAATAAAAATAAGCAAGATACCCAAACCTTGGGAAAACCAAAAAATAATAGATGCCGAACGCTCTTCTTCAAAAGAAGGAAATTACGGCACCTTCCCGAGACCAAAGAACCCACTTGGAGATGCAGAGCAAAAGACTCGCAGAACATTGGCTCAACAATTTGATGTAGTGGGAGCTTCCCAAGATCAATTAGATCCAAATATTATAATGCAAGCATATGTGATGGCTCTTATAGAAGTATATGGAGATAATTTACTTGGTCTAACAGACTTGCTCAACAAATATCCAGGCGCCCAAATCATTGCAAATATTATTGCTTTGGTTGATTGTCCGCAGCCTCCAATGTTTGATCCTAATTTCTTTGATTTCATCAAGAGTTTGTCGTTACCATTTTGTAGAAACATTACCGAAATAAAAATGTTTCGATTAGAGAATCCCTTTGGGTGGCTTCCGTATTTTCAGGACATCCCCAAACTTCTATTTGAGGCGCTATTGATGGTTCTCCAGGCACTTCTTATAAAGATTATTATGCGTCTACTTGTTAAGTTGTGCGAGATAATCGGCGATGCTATTTGTAAGGCGTTGGAAATAACTGGTGATCTAGCCCTTGCAGTCCCAGATATGATTGCTGGTAGACGTGGCTTCTTTGATGTTATTAAAGAAAGCATATGCGGACCCGAAGCAGATGATGACCAAGTTAATGCTACAATAGCTGAGATGTTTGAGAAGTTGGGAGTCGGCGGCGCTGCACTAGCAGACACTCAAGCAGTGCAAAACTTTGCTGGAGACATCGGTAACTCAACCACAAGGCAGGAGATGATCGGAGCATTCCTAGGAGATGCCAGTAACGACTTCCTTGATATAACGTTTACCATCCTGGAAAATCAGTACCCACAATTTATTGAAGGGTTACCGACCAAACAGCACCTAGGAGACTTCTTCTCCGACATGGGTAACTTGTTCCCAGCCGATATCCGTGCAGCCCTTGCTGGGGTGTTGGATGCCTTCCCTGACAATGATGATATGCCAGCAAACCCTTCTTTGTGTGCGACACCAGAAGATTTAGACAATTTCAAAGAGCGCCGATGCCTGTTGCTTGAAGGAAGAGCTACACCAGCCCAGTGCCGGCAGATGTTTGCTGACCTGCAGAATGAGACACTTGAGGATTTGGACGAGCTTACACAGATAATGCACGGCGGTATTCCACAAATGCTGGAAGATGCACTGCCACCAATAGTTTCGCAGCCCGGTTGTGACGATGGTCTGATTCCGTTTGAATCAGAAGAAACACAAAAGGCTGTTGGGTTTGCACTTGGCGGCGGCTTGAAACAATTACAGATTGATTTTGCGCAAGATATGTTGGGCGATGGAGACTTTGGTTCTGGAGAAGCCGGCTGGGGATTCTTGAACATGGTATTGTCTGATACTCACGGCAACCCATACACTACACACCAGGAGAAGGTAGCTAGTTGGACAAACAACAACTATGTCGACTTTGCTGCCTCTTCAAGTGATATCGAAGAGCGCGATCCATATCGTGAGATGAGTGACTTCTGGCAAGGCTTTTTTGTCCCATCGACCGATGAACAATACGGTCAGTATCCTGCTTATGTTGCAGAATGGTTGTGGGAAAGAATGGTAAACGAGCCTGTGACATTTTTATCAAATGTAACATATCGTCCAGAGAAAATTTTCTACAAAACCTTTGACGAATTGGGCTGGGAAGGCTGGTTTTGGACAAACATTAATTTACTAGAACTACCAGACTTTGGCTGGAATGTCGATCTACAAGCACAGATGGGCAGTGACCGACTCAAAATAATAAAGAGTGGCAGGAAAAAAACACCTGACTTAAGTCTTTCCTTTACGGATAATCATGGAGGCTATAGGGTCACAAAAAATACTGGCTGGTCATGGGGATTTGATTTAGATCTTTTCTTAGGTGAGACCAAAAAGGATTTAGTCGATGCCACCGTACAGAATAGATTAACCAGAGATCAAATAAATTTTGAAGCCATGGCAGAACTGCCCGACGAAAATGATAGTGTTATATCACCAGCAGAAGCAGCTAGGCAGACTTTAGAAGAAAACTTACAAAAACTTGAAGCACTTCGCAGAGCGAGCGATGGGTACAAGCATGCAGTTATGTTCCGTCCGGGAGATAATGTCAGAATGACTATTTTCAACAAACATAGAGATGCGGGATATTATGGATTGTTTGGGTGGAACGATCAAAACGGAAAAGCCCTTAGATACAGAAAATATGAATTTTACACTATCGACGATACGTTAGAAGATATGGATACTTCAGAATATCCTGAGTTTAATGCTTGTTTTGTAGCACCTACTGATTTTACCCCACAAGTCACTTTGCTAGCAGAGATGATTGGCGCAAGTCCCGGTTCTGTGAAGCGTTCTTACGATCAAAATATGTCCAGTGTCTTCAAAAAGATCAAAGACGAGATTACCGGACTCTCCGCCACCGGTGCTCCAACGAAGCCTGGATGGATGTACGGTGCTAAGTACGATGACTTGACACTGTCTGATTTAACATATGTTGTAAATTCAAAGCAAACATTATCTTCAGGAGGCACAGAATATTCAGAAGCAGAAGTAGCTGAATATGATGAAGACGGAAAAAGAGATGGAGAACGTGACGTAGAAAATGACGATATGATTCTTGGTATTAGTCGAATGCAATTTGAAGAAGACAATGGACTTAGCAATAGAAAAAATAGAATATTCTATCTTGACCCGAGTACATACGGTGGTACATATATGAATCCAAAAATCTATATCACTCCGCTTCAAAATGATGGATGGAGAGGGTTCGTGGACGTAGTGTTCCCTGAGATAAGTGCATGTAAGCCTTCCAAAAAGAACATGGTAGAATTTTCAGATATTGCTGAAGAGATTGCAGATTCTTACAATACAATCCCAGAAGATCAAAGACTCAAAGAGACAGAATATTGTGCAGTCGAAGTGCCGTACAACAGGATTTTAGATCGCGCCTCCAAGGGCGGCATCCAAGGTACCATTAAGGCTGCATGCCGGATCTATGCAACTACCCACATGATGAAGTCGTTAGCTACCTTTACTACATTTGCTCCTAAATTTCCAGAAACCTATAGTTCTCTTTATGCGGCATTGATTGTGGAAGATATGGAATACAGTTTTAAAGATCCAGGCGGGGCTTGGTGGGAATGGTTCTTATCTTTCAAAGATGAAGAGTTCTGGTATGCTTTCTTAGAACAATCAGTTCAAACATACGCACGATTAGTAGATGATGGTTCGATAATGGATCCTCCACAAAATGTTCTTGAAGCCCTATATCGTATAAACGATATGCAAGAAAAATATAGCTTTCCTTACGATGAACAATTGGATGCAGCTAGAAGCTCTGGTCGCGCCGAGCCATGGCCATGGGACACTTTGAGTAGCTATCGATACGAAGAAAATTTGAATGCAGTCAGGGCTTCAGAAGATGATGCCAAATTAATATTAAAAGAAATGGTCATGGCGGAACTAAACGAGGTCGGTCAGATTTTTATCGACAATATGGGAACAATCGGAATGGCACCAGATTATACCGATATGGACTACTATGCTATGTCGAATCTATCAGACGGCGCCCTCGACCTTGATTTAGATAAAGAAATAAAAGAAACGACCGTTGGCGCCCCTACATCTGGCTCAAACCATTATACTAATGGAGATGAATTATCAGATAAAGATGGTGTACCATATATCGGATACTATCATGTTCACGAAGACATGGATGGAAATAAGATATATATGGAAGGCGAAGTACATACTGATGAATCTCATGGAGAGTTGACGTTATTTGCAAATAAAATAATTGTTCCTATAGGAGACATAGCCGGATACGGAGAGATTGTTCTTGGCGAAGCCTCAAACCCATTTGTAATACAAAAATACACCAGTATAAATGGGACCAAATATTCTCCCGCGGACGCCTTATCAATTATAAAAAGTAACGACGGAACTAAAAACATATCAGATATATACCCTGGCACACTTGAGCATGTACATTTCCAGCCTAGGCAGCCCGGTGAATCCCGCGGCGATTTCAGTTCGGTTGAACCAGCTGCTCCCATCAACAGTCCGTTCCCAGGTGAGCAAATAAACACTGACACAAGAGTAGTGGGGTTGAAGGGAGAACTGGGTGTTAGACACGGAATTTCATTTTCAGTAAAGATCAACGACAGTGCACAAGAGGTCGTATCAGTGGAAATTGATGCCTTAGATGTAAAAATAAGTAACGCAGTAGGATTAGAAGGGAACTCAAAATTACTCCTTTGTCTTATCAACAAACTAAAAGAGCACGATAAATATAAACTATTAGTTAGATACATATTCCCACTGTCAAAAGCAACAGCTACGTGGGCAATATATAACGATCATGGATTTTTGCCTGCAATCGGAGAAAAGACAGTTTCCGCCGGCGGTAACGAAACCATGTCCTTGTCCCAGAAACCCGGCATGAGTGTAAATTTAAGTTCTGATGGTGGACTACAGTCGTATGGGCTAACGCCCGGTTGGGAGTTAGAGAGTGATCGACAAGGTAGCATAATATGGCCATTTAGCTGGTTTGTGAATGACAATCCATGGGATTCTTGGGATAAAGAGTTGCTGAGAAATTCTAAGAGTAGAGTAAAAAACCAGTTTAAAAGATATTACCATTCCAGAGACTTTAAACCTTGGAATGATGGTGGGTTCAATCCTGGAGCGATAATCCTCAAAAACTTGAAGGCTTCATTTGCTATACCGCCACTGGCTGGTCAGATGCCCTGGTGGTCCAGGCGCAATCTGATCTCAAATCCGTTTGATGCAAATGGTAATATGTGCAAAAAGTGATAAAAGATATAATTAGTTAGGAGGAACATACATGTCGTCAATTGGAATAAAGATACCTATAACATATGATTCGGGCGATGGCTTCACAATGTTGAAGAGTTTAACCGAATCTGTTAAACAAAATTTAAAAATGCTCATTTTAACTAATCCGGGTGAGAGAGTAATGGAGCCAGATTTTGGTGCTGGTATTCAGCAATATTTATTTTCCAATTTCTCTGAAAATATTGAACCTCAAATAAGACAGTCGATTGGCACACAAGTGGAGAGATATATGCCAGGAGTAGCAATACACAAAATAGATTTTTATGCACTTGATCCGGATACTAACTCAATGGCTTTTAGAATAGAATACTCTATTCCAAATATAGGCGTGAGTGATTTGTTAGAATTTACTATTTAGTTTGAGGATATATTATGTCAGACGATCAGAAAAAGAGCCTACCAATAAATTATACCCATAGAGAATATTCGGGTATTAGGCAGGATCTTATTGAATTAGCGGAAAGATTTTATCCCGACACATTCCAAGATTTTAGTGAAGCATCTTTTGGTGCTATGATGATCGATGCTGTAGCATATGTTGGCGATCAAATGTCCCTTCACCTTGACTACAACATCAACGAAACTTTCCTAGATACTTCGTACCAGCTTGGCAACGTACTTCGTCATGGTAGAGTATTAGGTTATAAAGATCCCGGTCGACCATCCACATTCGGAGAGGTTGCTGTATATGCCATGATACCAGCCAACTCTAGTGGTATGGGACCAGACACGGCATATATTCCAATTATGTCAAGAGGAACATCCTTTACATCTTCAACTGGCTTGTCGTTCGTATTGACTGAAAATATAGATTTTGCAGATTCAAAGCATGATGTTGTGGTAGCCAGGGTTAATAATTCAACTGGTGCTCCAACACACTATGCTATAAAAGCGTATGGTAACGTAGTATCAGGAGATTTCTCTCAAACAGAAGTTATTGTTGGCGCGTATGAAAGATTTAGAAGAGTCCCATTGAATGTGTCGAATTTATCTGAAGTCATATCTGTATATGATACTGAAGGAAATGAGTATTATGAAGTCGAGTATCTTTCCCAAGATATGGTATTCAAAGAAATGCCAAACCACAATTACAAAAATGACAATGTTCCATCGATATTAAAGCCTATTCTTGTATCTAGAAAGTTTGTTGTTGAGACAACAAATGTTGGAACAAGTTTACAATTTGGAAGTGGAGACGACACACAATCAGATATAGTAGCAAACCCGCAACAAGTAGCTATGGATGTATTTGGAAAAACGTATGTGACCGACTCCTCGTTTGATCCCACCAGGATATCAAAAAATAAAAGTTTTGGAATTGTTCCAGCGAATACAACCCTTACTATAGTATACAGAACAACAAATCCGATGAACTCCAATGTATCGGTCGGCTCTTTGAATAAAGTAGCGTACGCAAAATTGAATTACAATGATAGAGCGTCACTTAGTGCAGTAACAGTTGCTGAAGTAAATGGTTCTCTTGAAGTTTCAAACGAAACACCGATCACAGGCGACGTTACAAATCCATCAACTTCAGAAATCAAACGTAGAATTTATGATACTTTTCCAACACAAAACCGAGCAGTTACACAGACTGATTATGAAAGCCTTGCACAAAGAATGCCGGCAAAATTTGGTTCAGTAAAAAGAGTCAGCGCTCAGAAAGATCAAGATTCTCAGAAAAGAAATATAAATCTATACGTAATTTCAGAAGATACCTCCACCAAATTAATTCAAACAAACTCAACTATTAAAAACAACATGAAAACCTGGCTCAACCAGCACAGGATGATTAATGATACAGTAGATATACTGGACACATATATCATAAACATTGGAATCGATTTTGTTATTAAGACTGTCGCCGGCGCCGATAAATCAGATGCGTTAGCCTCAGCAATCCAGCGTTTAAAACAAAAATTCTCAGAAGGATTTTTCATTGGAGAGCCAATCTATATTAGTGACATATATTCTGAACTCAAAAAAGAAACAAATATACTTGACGTCATTAAGGTTAAACTTAACACTAAGACAGGTGGTCAATATTCATATCTTGACTTTATGATAGAAAAGAACTTATCTCCTGATGGAAGTTACCTTGTGTGTCCTAAGAACGCAATTTTTGAAATTAAGTTCCCAGCAACAGATATCAAAGGAAAAGTTAGATAATGTTAGTGAGATATACTGCTTCAGCAGATACAACTATAGTTAGTGCTTATCAACTCAATCTACGAACTCGTGGAACCGGTGCAAATACCGGACAAGCAGATGTTCTTGAGACATTCTCAATTTACGGAAGACAACAAGCTACCAGTTCAACATATCAAGCTTCGCAAGAACTTTCTAGAATATTAGTAAAATTTCCGATTGATGAATTATCGTCAGATAGAACGGCGGGAGTCTTACCTGATAGCGGAAGTGTAAGTTTTTACTTAAAATTGCACAATGCTCCCCACTCCAGAACAGTCCCGCGCGGTTTCAACCTTGTTGTATTGCCTGTTTCACAATCTTGGCAAGAAGGTGAAGGATTGGATCTGAATGGATACAAAGATTTAACAAAGGGTAATCCCGGCGCCAACTGGATAAAAGCATCCAATACCTCCTCATGGGGAATGGTTGGTGGAGACTACATCACTAGTTCTCTATCGATAATGGGTGAACAAAGATTCGAAACAGGTCTCGAAGATCTTGAAGTAGATATTTCAGAACTTGTTGAACAATGGATAGCAGGCACCACACCAAACTATGGAGTGGGCATTCACTTATCTAAAAGTTTCGAAGCCTATTGGTCGGGCTCTGCGGAGCCATGGAACTCCGGCAGTGTGCTGAGTAACACAACCGGCTCAAAGGAATCGTATTATACAAAACGATTTTTTGCAAGAGGCAGTCAATACTTCTATAAAAGACCGACAATTGAAGCTCGATGGGATAGTGCACGCCGTGATGATCGAGGAGAGTTCTATTTTAGTAGCTCACTTGCACCGGCAAGCGATAACTTGAACACATTATATTTATATAACTTTATTCGCGGAAGGCTCACAGACATTCCCTCAATCGGAACTGGTCTGATCCGCGTCAGCTTGTATTCTGGTTCTTCAGATAACTCAAACCCTTCCGGTTCTAAATTGGCACTGTACGACGGCGAAACCAACATGACTGGCGGTCATGTATCGACCGGAATTTACTCTTGCTCTATAGGTATTGAGTCATCTTCGATCACCACCCTGTACGATGTGTGGCACAGCGGGACTATAGAGTTTAGCACAGGCAGTGTCGATCCTCTTACTTTCAATGCAAGAGAGACCACAAAAGAACCTGTGTATTATATAAATATAACGAACTTGGCTAACATGTACCGCTCAAACGAGACAGCGAGAATGAACCTTTTTGTAAGACACAAGAACTGGAATCCGACAATATACACGAAGGCATCGGAAGATATCGAGACTACTAACATTTACAGTGCTTCTTATAGGATTATTAGAACACTTGACAATTCAGAAGTAGTGCCTTATGGTACCGGATCCGAGTTCCACACTGGTCTTTCGTATGATGTTTCAGGAAACTATTTTGACTTTGATATGAAATTATTGGAGCCGGGGTACGAATATAAGTTTAAATTTTCCTTTTATGATAGTAGAATGAATACTTGGAAAGAACAAAGACAAGAATTTAGATTCAGAGTTGAAAACTAGAGTTAAAATCAGATGAGCATAAAAAAACTATTTGATAAAAGCCGTGAAGGCTCCAGAAATTACGCAGATTACGCTACCGAAAAGGAGGCGTTTCAGGACGTTGAGTCTGTTCGCAACCTAGAACAGTTAAAAACAGAAAAAGATACATTTGTCCCGCAGATCGACTTCTCTAATCCGCGCAACTTTGTAAAATTTGGCTCAGCAGAGTTGTATTATAGTGGTGCTCTGGACCGTATTGCTGATTATTACCCTTACGATGGCTCAGACGCCGAGAAGAACGAATTCTATAACAAGCTGTTTGCCCCAGAGCAGTACATCCTCGACAATCTTTATCCAAGATACAACGGATTTGCTATATTAGGTGCGAATGGTATAACCTTCACCAGTATGCCGTACGATGGTTATGGAATCCCAGCCGCAGCGTCAACTGAGTATATCGGATTTACCGGAGGACCACACAGCGGATCTGCCGGATCTTTAGTCAGCCTATCTCCTAACCCTAAAAGCAACAAATACCAGCACGCTAACATTTATGACACAGCAATATACACAAAAGCTGGCTTGCCAACTGATTACGGCACCGGAACAAGACAGTCAAACTTAAAATCCAATTTCGACACTGGGGTTACAGTAGAATTTTGGCTCAAAAAGAACGCATTTGATACCACTGATACTGAAAAAGAAGTAATCTTTGATTTGTGGAATAATGAATTAAGTTCCTCGGCAGATTATGGAAGATTAACAATTGAATTAACGGGCGCTGCTAGCGGTAGTCCGTTTTTAATCACAGTCCAGTCGGGAACAATTTCAGCCTCAATTCAACATGAAGTGATCGGAGAAGATTTAACAACTGCTTCGCTTCAAGATTGGGCACATTATGCCTTCAGGTTCTATAACTCTGGGAGCACATTCATATCCAAGCTATATATTAATAGTGATTTGAACGATACCAATGATTATGCAGATAAATCCATTGGGGAAATAACAACTGATAGTATGTTAGCTCGAATCGGTGCATTAATGACTTCCCCAGTTAGTTCTTCGGCACCTGCCGGCGCCGGTACTCTTAGCGCTTCGATTGATGAATTTAGATTTTGGAAAACTAATAGAAACCAAAGAGATATCGGACTAAATTACTTTGTTAATGTTGGCGGTGGCGCTAATAGCGATATCTCCAATGCTGATTTGGGAGTATACTATAAATTTAATGAAGGGATCACACAGACAGCCAGCGTTGACAGTGTAGTGTTAGACTATGCAGGTCGCGTAACAAACGGATTATGGACCGGGTATGACACAAATTCCCGCAACACTGGTTCAGCTATAGTACTAGCCGGCGCTGCAACAAAAGAATATAGAGAACCAGTTGTACGCAAAAATAATGTCAATTATCAAAACTTAAAGAACCAATTGCAAGTAACGGGCTCATGGTACGATGCCAACAACAATGCATCTTTCATGAACTACGCTCCTTCTTGGGTGTTGGATGCTCACGATGACACATCTAATAAAAATCTAAAAAATATATCTCACATTGTGGGCGCATATTTTGATAAGGTGTATCTTTTAAGCAATGAGATGCCCAAGTTCAAGCAAGTTACTTATACAACTGCCTCAAGTTCTCCGATCCCGTTCGCCTCGCACCTACCCACATCTATGGGTATGTTTATTCCTGAATTATTTGTAGATGCATCAATATTAGAAAGAATGATGGATCGCACGGATGATTCTTTGTTCGAAAGCAAACTTAGTGATATTAAGAATCTAATTTACTTAAATATCTATAATAACCTTACCAACATTTATAAGTCAAAAGGGACCGAGAAAGCAATACGAAATGTCTTCCGTTGCTTTAATATCGATGATAATTTAATAAAATTAAATACATATAACAAGAACTCGGTTTATGAGATTAAAAATAATCTCCAACAACAGATACTTGAAAAAAGCACTGCTAACTTCAATAGCGCATTTAATACCGGAGCAGTTGTATATCAAGCGATAAATTCTTCAAATGCGGAATCTATTGGATTCATATCAGGGTCTCAAAACCCAAGTGCTCCGACAGGACCGGAACAGTTTTTTGGTGCTACAATGGAAGCCGACATATTGTTCCCCAGATTTTTTGTTGAAAAAGATCCAGTAACAAGAGACTTCACGGATGTATCCTTATTTGGATTGCACACAGTATGGACTGGATCGGCTGATTCGCTCACTGGTGTTGACACAACATGGCTAACTGGTGGGTTAGACGTCGCAAACTTTCAAGTCATGGCGGTTAGGGATACACAATATTCAAGTAATGTATATTTTAAACTCACTTCTTCTAACGATCCGTACCCACTACCAGAACTCACAAGCAGCACGTTCTTTGACGTATATGATGAAACTAAGTGGAACCTGTCGGTTAGAATCAAACCACAAAAATACCCAGCACTATCAGGAGTAACGGGCTCCACAGAACAATCCTATGATGTTATCTTCCGGGGCGTTAACGCGGAGTTGGGCGTCGTAAAAAATTCATTCGAAGTATCGGGTACAATTGATAATACAATTGGCTCAGCGTTCCTTAGAGCGCCAAAGAGAACATATGTAGGAGCCAGGAACACAAACATAACCGGCGCAATGCTACAAGCTTGTGATGTTCAGTTTATGGGCGCTCGTTACTGGGTCAAATTTATTGACAACAAAACAATTGATATCCATTCTAATGGAGAAGAAAATGTAGGTATAACTGATAGCTTCATGAACTTGTCGCCAATGGATAGTTTGCTGGGCTCCAGCAACGATTTGACAAATAGAAACACACTGGCGTTAAGTTGGACATTTGATAATGTAACCGCTTCCAATGCAACAGGAAACTTTACTGTACAAGACTATAGTTCGGGTTCAGTTATGCTTAGAGATAACTATGGCTGGCTCGGAGGATTTACTGGATACCAACACAGCGGCTATGGTCACTTGTTTGCAGCTTCATCTACAACTGTATCAGAAACTGAAAGAATAAACACATTTAATTTTGTAAATCCGGAGCAGGTCGTAGCATCTGATATGATTAACATCATGTCAGATGATGATGAGGTTTTAGAATACGCCGAGACTATTCCAAATTATATTTTCACTGTTGAAAAAAGTATGTTCAATGCGATTTCTGATGAGATGCTTAACTTTTTTGCCGGCGCCGTAGACTTTAATAATGTGATTGGCGATCCGGTAAATAGATACCGCGGTAGATACAAAAATCTTGAAAAACTCAGACAGGCTTTCTATGAAAGAGTGACAACAGTAGCGGACGTAGAAAAGTACGTTGATTATTACAAGTGGTTTGATGATGCGCTGTCTACGATAATCTCGCAATTAATTCCAGCATCTGCTGACTTCGTAAACGATGTCATGAACACTGTTGAAAGTCACGTACTGGAAAGACATAAATACGAAACTAAGTTCCCAACGTTAGAATCCAGAATACCAGAATTAGATGAAGCTGCTAGCGGGTATACTGAGAAGTCCTATCATTATCGGTTAGGATCTTCTCCTGTCCCACAATCTCCTCGCGATACTACAATTGATGTAAACTATTGGAAAGTCAGAGCAGAACGAGACTCCTCAGAGATTACGTCCGGCGACACAACCGTAGATGCACAAAGAGAAATTTATCGTAGAGTAATTAACACTCACCCATTCTTGAGTAAAAGTATTTCACCATTGTTCGACGCCACGACAGCTACATCATACGGAGTCAACAGTTTCAAACAAAGAAACTTCATAAAGACGTTCGGAGATAATTTAGAAAGAACAAAAGTTATTAAAGGTGGAGTTAACTTTGAAGATAATAAAAACATACATTTTGTATACTCTTCACTTCTTCCCGGAGGTCCTATTGATACGGAAGGTGGTCGAAGAGTACCGTTGAATGTGCTTCTTTCTTTCATGGAAGATTTGGTCAAAGTACAAATAAACAATGATCCAAAATTGGTCACTGAGAAGATAAAAAGATATACGAAAGTCTTGAGCGGTCGAGATTTCGAAGCCGGCGTCGGATACAAGAATATGAAGTCGTCGTTCGCCTTCCCGTTCAATATTGTAAGCGCTTCGGTTGAGGTAACGTCTGGGTATCAGAGAGAAGTATCAGAAAGACTCAGTGCATCTATAATGCTCACTAACCTCCACAACGATGTATACGGACCCGACATGGAAGTTCCAATGCAAGGACCGTTCACAAATTATGCGGTCGGTGGACATCAATCTAGGCACATTAAGATAAACCAAGGAAGCGATACCTGGCTGAATAGACCAGAAGCATGGAAAATTCTTCTTGGCACTTGTGCTGATATCCCCTCCGGAGCGATCGGCATGGTTGGACCGGACTACCCGAATGCTTCAGACTACCTGTCCCCAGAACCCTACCCAGACACAAGAGTAGAGAAGGCTGTATACTATCGCGATCAGATAGCTAAGCGCCCAGTTAATATTAGAAACATTAGGATGACTACTGGATCTACAATATTAGGAAACTACCGCCACACATACGATTACATTCAAGCGCCAGGAGCGTACGCTAACCCGAGACATTTTGTCGAAAACCAGCCATCACTCCCAGAAAGAACATTCGCAGGCAACGCCTCGTCATCCACCATGGTTCGAACATTGCTTGATATACACAGGACAACTGACGGACACGTAGAAAACGTAGATGAATACAGTACAGCATACCTCACCGGAGCTTTAAATAAATCTGTTATAATTTCCAGGTTCTCTGCTCCAGGTGGAATTGAGGTACAATCACGCGGATATCAAGATTTCAGGTCTTCAGAATTCTCAGTGTACAATGGACTCAATAATAGAAATCTAACAGTTATAAAGCCCACCCAGGGTCCTTCAGGGACCATTTCAACGCCAGCTACAGCCGGCGATACAACAAACATACAAGTATTTGACATACATGGTAAAGATTACGGTTTATATTCGCAGTTAGCGCGCCACACCGCAAGATTCGGTAGAGATTCCTTATTTGTCACAGGTACCACTGCTGCTGATAACGGTCCAGGCGCTTCATACAATCAGCTGCCAGGATTTCACAAGGTTCATAGAAACAATTTAACACGCAAAGAAATATGCGATGTTGTTCTGGAAGGACAACTGACCGGCTCTCAAATGGCAAATGCCGGCGGGTTTGATTATGATCCTGATCCAAACAATGGACCATCAATTGGAACATCCGACGCAAGTTCAGAAGCTCTCATATCTTCTATTAACAGCGCTGGTGGATATCCTGGGTTCTCTTGGACTGGTTGGGTTAAGTTTGGACATGCAAATGTTAATGTAGAAGAAAACATTGTCCTTCTTGGTTCATATGGCGCATCCAAACCAGCCGCTTCTCAAAGGGGCTTGTTACGTATCTATAAATTATATTCTGCAGGTGCGTGGAAAATTAAAGCAGAATTAGCAACACAATCAGGATCGGCTGGAACAACGTCTGGTTCATCAATAGTGTGGCAGTTTGAAGCGCCCTCAGAATTGACATCTTCATGGGGTCACTACGGTGTGGCATGGACTGCGCCGGCAGACGGTCAACTTGCAAAGGCTTCAAATCATAATAATTTAACAATCTACTATAATGGTGTATCGCAATCTGTAACAGTTGAACCTAATGATAATTATCCTTACTACGATTCTGATGTCTCTACGGTATCCAATTGGAAAAATTGGCCTGCTCTTGATTTTGTTGGTAATCAGTTTATGTGTTTAGGAGGAGATGGCAGTACTGGAAACGCGATCCTTAGTGCATCTATAGATGAATACACCTTTTGGGTAACCTCACTAAATGCCTCTCAGGTTTCAGAGATCTACAACTCGGGTGTCCCTTGTGATATAACAGCTTCAAACACATACACCGATACGGCAGCGTTGTGGGACTGGATTCGCTTTGAGGTTTCCGGCGGTAGTTCGCAAATTAATATTGATAACGGCAATCCCGGAAGTTACTCTGTAGGTAACAGGATTACTGGATTTGGTAATCAGTTTAAAGGAATACCAATAACTCTCCGTACCACGAACAATGGCTCTAGACAAATATCTGACGTTCCATCGGGCTGTTCACAGTATGTGTATAAATCGACGGAAGTAAACACAATATGTGATAAAAATGTTTACGATAACTTTAATATCCAACACCAGATCCCGCGCTCATCTAAGCAATATGCTTGGATTACAGCTTCGTTAGTATCCGATAACGGGTGGGTAGGATTCACTCCTCCTTCCTTCTATGTCAGAAATTCTCAAATCGGACAAACTGGAGACGAACTTGTTGAAGTTTACAGTTTTGTTGGAGATAGTGATTATGGTTCATACTGGCAAGCCGGCGGAACCAATGCGAGAAAGTTTGGTTGGACTGAAGCGGCGGTGGCAGCTGGCGCTGGGGTTAGCCAGTTTGTTCCGGTTGACACTGTTGGGCTAAATACAAATATTGTTGAAAGTATTGATACTTCAACAAATACAATTGGTGGCGCATTAAGTGTTCTTGATTACCTCAATATGACATTTATTGAATCCGTCGCTGGCAACAACGAAGCAACTGCATCTATATTCAATTCTTTGTTGTTGAACAGGGGTGGTCAATATGGTCACCCTTCTTGGAAACAAATACGAAACGCTGACCATCCGATTATCAGAAACGAAAGAGCAAACAATAAGTTCTCTGTCACTTCGCCTCGAAATGATGATGAGGTTGAGATATACGACATGCCACCGGTAACAAATCGCGGCATGCCGAACACAGTTAACTTTAATATGTTGGGAGACGCCAACTCATATACGTTCTCCGCAACTGACGAAAACGAAAGAATCTATTATAGAACCGGCAGAATGAACGACAACTTTTCCCCCGAGCTTACTGATTTTGTAACCCCAGGTGAACAGATGTTAGTAATTGCAAACGCCGGCGGAAACTCTATTAACTGGACAGTATACTCGCAGCAGCTGTTCCCATCCATTAGAAACGAATTTATGTCTTATTCAGTCAACAAGGTTGGGTATGACAATTTATATTGGAGAGATAATAGAGATGCGAGAACGCTCGTAAATACTGAGTTGAGCCGAGAAAGAACACCAACGGGCTCATATACCACAGTAAACTCATTAGGAATTTATGTCAAACAAAGCTCCTGGCCATTAGACGCTCCAGCAGATTTTGAGACAAGAACAACATGTGTGATGTATGTTTCTTCGGCTGCTGTCCCTGGAACCGCTCGGTTTGGTGGTCCAAGATTTGGTAATTCATCGTCATCTGGCTTATATACATTAACTGGTTCTGCCGGTGAGCTACAGAATGTATATGCTGGTTTTACGACTGGTTCAACTCTCCTTGCTCCACCTTGGGGTGGCATTAATTTAGACGATCCCACCATATATGGGTTATGGCAAGGCACTCTCGCCATCTCCGGCGGCGCCGCTGGTGCTCTTTACAGCAGAAAGCATTCTTTACAAACAAGACAGTCGACAAAATCACCATATGGACCAAGATTGCCGTATACCGGTCTTGAGGGTGCGCTTACTACGACATTGGCATCTGCGTCATTTGGCTCTTCATCATGGATCGACACCGGCGGTGGAGAAGCGTTGTGGGAAGCCGCAGCCCAGGCTGGTTATATAACAATGTCTGCAGAGAATAATGCGACTTTCGTATCAGCACCGTCAAACCCTTGGTTCACAGATTATGACACATATAGACAAGATTTGAAATTAATGGCTAAGGGATATTCTATAATACCAGAGTACAGAATGAGCGAACATATGAATGCTTATCTCGACGATTCTGATAGTTTAAATAGATATGTTGGGTTAGATTTGGAAATCCCACACGTCACAGGATCCAACAGCAAAGAAGACAATTCGTTCTTCACAACGTACTCAAATTCAGAATTTTTGCATGACTTCTTAAGAATCAAAAACACATCTTTACTCAATGCTACCGAAATTAAGATTTCCTGTACCGGCGCCATTAGGTTCAATCCTTACAAGGGTTTTTATCCAGCACAAAGAACACTTCAAATGGTAGAAGAGTTTAAAAACTCTTATGCAGATAACATTGGTGTAAACTACATTATGGGTTCTAATTTCTACAATCCGGGCACCGGCTCGGGAGAAGTGTTATATCCCGGAAACACTAGAACCTCCGGTGGCATCGGCATCTATGCTCGATCAGTCGGCGCGCGCCCCATGTTTAATAAGCTTTTTTCACCGGGTATCTTGTACAATACAATTAAGTCTGGCTTAGCGGTTGATTATCCAATTGTTAATGATCCGTTTAAGATTAGAAAATTTGACCATAATTGGAGATCAGATGCTGATGGATTCCACTCTAGTGGCTCTTGGGCACTGACGCTCAATCCTGATGCCAAAATTGCCGCGATAGGACAGGCATCCGGATGGAAGTTGTGGGACGAGAGGTTGCCTTTCGAGACAATGGTCAATCCAGATAAATACTTACAAGGAAAAGCATTCTATGATATGGAAAGTAATCCATTTTATGGACAGATGTGGTCGACAGCCTCGTGGGTACCTAACAAGTCTAAAGAAAATTATACAAAAATAGCAAGTAATTTCTTTGGCAGTGTCCCATCATTCTTCCTTAAGGATGGGCAATTTACTAGTTTGCAATCTTCGTTAGTGACACAAGACTACACCTTCAAGGGCGACGAAGTATATATGATGAGGGTCAAGCTAGAAAGATCAACGATTGGTCCTCGAACATATGAAAACGAGCCCGACGGAATGTTTAACTTGCCATCCGCCGGCGCCAACCCAAATAGGTTTCAAACGTTTGGTGGCAGACCAATTTTATCTGTGGGCACTGGTCTTGGGTACCCATCCTTCCCATCCGGTTCAAGCCAAAGTGGTTCAGCAGATTATTTTCAACTACCCCAGGATCCAAACTATAACCCAGATTTCAAAGAAAGCTTTACTATGTACAGTCGACCTAGCGCGTTTGGACCACCGGTGTCAGGAAGGCAAGCAGGACTCAGTTATTGGACGTCCGCCCAATCATCAAGTTTAGATAGCTTTATCGGAATCAATCCCTCGTTCACTCCCCCGTACACCAACGGAGAAGCATGGTGCGATTTAATTTTCAGACCGTCAGCTGGCACATATAGCTTAAGAAAGATAATGTCAGAAACAGACGCGGTATACTGGAGATTTGATGCTGGCGCCAGATGCTCCGGTAGCTTATCTAACGGCATAACGAGGGCTCTTATTCCGGACGATATAACATGCAATGATGGAATTCAAGAATATGGAGATTCTCCATATGGAGGAGCTATGATTAATGACTCCTCAATGCAACTCAGCGCAAGTTTCAACTTGTTTGGAATCAAAACAGAAACTTTTATCGAGAAAGACAAGTTTGGTGTTTTGCAAACAACTCGCCCTGGATCTATTGTTGGTGATCGATGGATTATTAAATCAAAATTTGAGACCCCCATGTTAAACTTTAGCGATTTCGGGGTACACCCAATTTCTGGTTCCAATATAACATTTCCATCAAATTATTCAGCTATAGCAACTCCGCGCGGCATGTGGCATCAATTTGGTGTGATACCAGAAGATGATAAGGGAGTACACATTAGCATTGATGAGATCCCAAAAAACTGGCTCAGAAACCACTATATGGTTAAAGACTTCCCGAGTGTGTATAATAATGATACTCCAACGTTAAACTACGATCAACAAGTCAAATCATTGGCAGATTTGGTTGGATTCAACACAGAAACAAAGACAAAGATCGGTGTATTGAAGGAAAAAACTGTGCTCAGAGAAGCAATAGTTGCGATCCCATATATTATTGAACAAGCTCAAACAGATATAAGTGCATCGCCCACATCACAGTTTAAGAAATCTTTTGTTGAAATCCCGCAAGAAAGGTTTGCTGCTGCAAAAACATCAGCTTTTGGAAGCGCGATTGGAAACTCGCTTGAGGCTGCTGGAGCAAGCATCAGCAAACAATTACAGAAAATGCAAAAGTATGTTCTTCCGCCACAATTTGATTTCTTAGGTAATCCAGACGGCGCCGCAAATCCATTTGTAATGTACATATTTGAGTTTGAATACGAACTTGATAAGGACGATTTATCATATATATGGCAAAATCTTGCACCAAGAGATTACAAGAAAGTAAGTTTTCAACATAAATCGGTTGCACATGAACTATTAGATGCAGAATTGTTAAATGAGACAGTGCTTGAAGAAAACGAAAATCTTCGCTGGATGGTTTTCAAGGTCAAGCAAAAGGGTCAAGAAAGTTACTGGGATTTCGTTGACAACCAAGCCGACAAGATAACATTGGATTCAGTAGACTTATCAACACTTGAGAACTCTTACAAATATTCATACAACTGGCCATATGACTATGTATCCTTTGTGGAGATGGCAAAAATGAGCGCAGAAATCAAATATTCCGAAAAAGCAAACATAACAGACAACAGATTTGAGTTCTCAAAAGATCTCAAGGGAGCCTACAATCCGAAGGTAGCTAAAATTGGTTCGGGATTAACAGCAACTTATGACATTTTACAGGCTAATTCGCAAATAGCCTCACAACAAATGTCTGCAGCTGCACTGGGCAACGTATTTGGAACAAACGCGACCACATCCGGACCAGGAACAATCGTCAGTGTTGGACCAAGAGGAGCCACAGGTCAAGTAAATATTGGCACTAGCAACATGGGTTTAGGAGGAGGCACAGCTACGGCAGGAACTGATGCTGGAGAAGCCGGCGGAATGGGCGGTGGAACAAGCGGTCTTGGTACCACCGGTGACGGGAGCACATACTAATGGCTAAGTTTTTAGATAAAAAAGAACAAGTATTAGACTTCAAATTAACTCCTTATGGTCACTATTTGCTGGGCGAAGGAACTTTTAAGCCCGAATATTATGGCTTCTTTGACGATAATGTGATATATGATGGGCACTATGTTGGCTTAACAGAAAAACAAAATGAAATTCATGAAAGAATAAAGAATGAAACCGCATACCTTGAGAGTCTTGTACTCTTCGAAGAGGTAGAGAATTCTCCCAACTCAGTGGTAGTTACGTCGGCACCAAGTGGTGGCGATTCAACCACACTCAAAGACGGGCAAGTATATTTCGAAGTAGACTACATACCCACCAATTTAATTCCTAGAAAGGATGTGTTTAGGTATGAACATATGATAGGGGACGCCTTTTTAGAGGGCAACACGAACCATGCACCGGCTTGGAAAATAGTGACTTTGGATGGAGAAATAAGTAGTTCAGTAAACAAAGATATTAAAAACGATGTTGTGGTGCCCCAGATCAATATTGACGCCAACTACAGAATAAAGATTGTACATTCTGACTTGCAAGATTCAATCGGCGAGAACATCTTCTATTCTGTGGACACAAGAACCAAACCCTTTGTAGATAACAAAGTTATAACTTTAGAATATGACGATACCATGTTATACTTAGAAGAATTAAATACAATGCTGTTAAATGATAATTTTGAGGTTGAAGTGTTCCAAGTTGAAGTAGATGCAATACCGGAAACCCACGTAGATGGTAGCAAAACTGATCTATTGATCAGAAAAACTTTCCAAAAAGATCACTATTCATTAAAAGGGCAAGAAATAACTCAAGAATATTTAGACAACCAAGCAAGAGTGGCTGATCCTTTTGATCAAAACAATGTAGAATATTACTTTAATTTAAAATTAGATCACGCAGTAGATCACAAAAAAGCTTGCAAGGCGGCAGAAATTTTCAATAGAGACTCTTATTATATTGACTTAGATTTTGAATGCCACGATGACACAACTGAAGCCGCATATTATGATATATACGGACCTGTAACGGAGCCTGAGATATGCCCATAAACATAAATGGAAATGTTATTAACAGATTTGGTGACCGCTTGCCGGTACCGTACCTTGATAATATTACAATATATAACAACGAATTACATCTAAGATTATCAATATATTTTGAAAATATAGTCAATGAAGAAAGCTCTACATTCTTCAGCGAATACTTAGAGTCAATGTCACAATTGAATTATGTGATACAGATAATAATGGACGGAAAATTATCAGAAACGTCAGATATTTATATACCTGCCGCCACCGATGATGCTACTCCATACTATGATAAGTACGGACCTATTGCATTTGATTCCGAAAAGACGTCATTATTTACGAATCTATTATCTGGAGACGTAAATATTCTACAAACTGTAGTAGCTGATAATACCTCCTATGCATCTGGCGATGTTGTCGAGGAAGAAAACTATCTTACAAACCACTTGCTTGCATACCAAGGCATCTCATATGTTTCCCTTGATTCGAGTACTACTCTTGCGGGTGTTTTGCGACCTAATAATTCTAATATATTGCAAACCGCGCCTCTTAGCCTTACCAGCGATTTTACAGAAGAACTGGTGTATACAAAAGATGGAACTCCCGTCCATAAATTTTCAAAAGAATTCGTCATCAAATCAGCCAGAGACAGAACTGCTGGTTTCGATACCATCGAAACCCTCATTAGTGCGATGTCTCAAGGTTTAGATACTGCCCTGATTTGCTATACGACAAGCTTGGGAGATGGTATTCTTACTCTGACTCGCGATGATAAGACAGAAATACAAGATAATACCGGCGCTGGAAATATTATTAAAGCTCAGGTATCTGATATGTCCTATGAGATAGTTTCCAAGAACGGAAAAGTAGGTTCCTCCAAAACAACAATATTTAAAACAGTTGCTGGAGATCACTATGATGAGCAGCCGCTGCAAGCAATTGACAGTATTTATTATGGAAACACAAGCATAACAAACATGGATATAGTTAATGCTTTCACTGAACTAATTGAAGTTACGACTAATGAACCACTACAAGATAAGTTTGATAACTTAGCGTTTGTGCTGGCAGTGTACGGAAGCAATGTAGATATCCTTCCGAAGTTGAATGAGTTTAGAAAAACATTCTCAGAAACATCGACCATGACCCCAGTGGGAAGATTTCACGAAAGGGTAGAACTTTTACTTTACAACACCAACAACGAGGTAAAAAGAGCAACACAGCTTAGAAAGTTTCTAAATATAAGTCCAGTCGTTGTTGATGC
>UEXM01000531.1_pt1 | contig 39720 bp, 47 predicted proteins | sample 1796661 | NCBI WGS metagenome assembly UEXM01 (sample SAMEA4772469, study PRJEB27181) | metagenome | reverse complement strand
GGGTGAGCGCCTCACCAAATTCACTGATCGTGCCCATGACCTGCGACAGCCCAGCGCCCGTTTCGTTGGCCTGCTTTATCAGTGAACTGATGGAACTCAGGATGGCGCTGGCGGCTGCTACCGATTCGATTATCATTGTGTTTCAGTACCTAACAATACTGTTAAGGTGCAATGAGGTTCATATAGGCTTGCTCATCGAGCATGCCTGTCTTCAAAGCCTGACTAGCTCTGACAAGATCGGCAGCCGTGTCGCGCACCATGTTGGGGAACGCTGGTCTGAACCCGCCAAACATATCCTCTTCCCTTGCTTCCTCGTCGGTCATGCGCTTGATCGGCAGCACGTCACCGTAGGCGTAGCCCTCGTCAGGCGCTAATGCCTCCAGAGCTGGCGCTATGCTGCGCTGGCTATCCTCGTACATCGCCAGCTCCATGTTGTTCATTGGGCGCGAGGTGCCGTCTTCATTACGCACCATCAGGTCTTCACCTGTAGCACCAGCCAGTAGCCCGGTTGGTAGGCCAGTAACAGCCACATTGACGCCACGGTCTGAAAGTTTGCGCAGAACGTCCTCGGTGATGACGCCAGACTTAGCGGCCATCTGCATTCCGCGAATATTGCGATCAGTAGGATTTATTGGATCAACTACTGGAAGTTGTTTTTTACCCAAAAGCAAACCCGGCAAAAGCTCAAATATTGAAACATCATCGATACCAGAGAGCTGCGCGATGCCTTCACCCGGTACGCCATAAGGGTATGCTGGGTGCGTAGACTGCATCGGGTCTTTGCCTGTGTAGATTCTTCCGACGTTTTGTATACCAGCGTCTCTGGCATTGACCTGTGCGGGATCAGCTACAGCAAGACGAGCTTGCCCGATGCTTAGACTGCCGTCGTTGCGAAATTGCTTATCAAAGACTCTATCTTTTAGCTCTTTGCGAACCGCGTCAGGCGTGTTGCGCCAGACTTCTACAGAGCGGGGATCGTCTACACCTTTCCACCCTTTGATCTGCAACCCGGCGTTCACCCTTTTTTTAGTATTTTGATCTATCGAACCAACGGTCTCGTATTCTCGTATGGCCTTATCGAGTGCCTTTTTCTGAGACGGTGACATGGCCGCAGATGCGTAAGCCATCATTGTTTCGCCGGTCATGGTTGCGAAATCACCACCAGTTGGGGCCATGCGCCAAGGGATGTAAAGAGGGTCTTTGCCGTAGGTCTCTTTTAGCTCTCCAGCGGCTTTCATTATTTGATTCACAGGATTTCTGGCCGAGGCCCACACCTGACCGGGGTTAAGCTCATCATCAAACATGTAACCCTGACCGCCTCGAAGCATTACTGGCTCATTAAACCTTACGCCATCGATACCGATTATTTCTCCTCTAGCGTCGGTGCGGTCTGACATAGAAGTAACGAAAGGCATGCCCTCAAAATCGGACAACTTAGCGGTTGGAGGAGGCGCGTACCCTTGGTTTCGCAATACCTCTACCTCGAAACTGTTTAGCCTCTCGACCTCTCTTTTTCGCTTATCAAACCGCTCGTCATACATGCGGCCAAGATCATCAGCAAAGTCAGAAACACCTGCTAGTGTTTTACTTACTGAGTTGAGTAGGCTGGGTCTGCGTTGCGCCATAGCTCAGTTCTGCCCTTGACCGAATCCAAAACCAAACGGCGATGTAGGCTGCCCCGGCTGCACAGGCAGTTGGTTGTAGCCCTCTTGCATCCTACGCAGTTGTTCTAGCTTAAACTGCTCTTCTTCGTCTAAAACGCCCTCACCCGTACCGCTTCTTGGGTCTAACATGCCGAGCTGGTTCTCTACCATCGGTGTCGCCAGTGAAGGAAGAGAGCCGCTCAGACCCTGAGAGGCATCGTTAAAACCCGCGGCTGCATTTGTCTGACGCAGGAGCTGAGAGCTGTCTACCATGCCCGTTGACACTAAAGGTGGTGGCGCACCGGCCTTCTGCATAAAGCCCAACACATCAGTACCGTACTTATTGTCTAGATCGTTCAACATCTGCGCCGTGTCTGCGCCACTGGTCAGACCGATGCCGCTGCGTTGGGCAAAGTTTTTTATGCTATCTAACAGTCCGGGCATCTTAGTCTCCTGATATTGCCAATGCGCCAGCGGTAGCTGTGCCCTTGAATGCGTCTTTCATTGCCTTAGAAAACTGCGGGTATAGGTCACCGGCTGCTCTCTTAAACGCTGCGTCGTTTAGCAGCTCTCGTACCTCTTGATCGCTCATGCCTCGCTTGACCATTAGCTGCGCTATTTCTGTAGCAGCCTGATCTGACATGCGGCCTTCACCGATCAAATACTCTATGACCCTGATAGCCATATCTGGTTTTGTTCCGCGCATAGCTGAAGCGGCGTTCAAGACACCCTCCACACCAAAATCTTGCTGAACCTGTCCTGCCTCGTTGGTGATACTGCCGCCACTTACAACGCGCTTGGTCTCTGTGAAGGCTCGCTCGGCGTCTAGTTGGCGCTGGAAAGGTTCTGGATCATCAAACAACATGCCTAGCTTCTCGCGCATCGTTTCTTTGTTTGACAGCAAAGCGCCTGCGTCTCGATTGTCTGCGGTGTCTGCCAGCCTGCGCTCGACGGCCTTCATGCCGCCACGGCGAAACATATCCAGCTCCGCTGCGCTCATGTCCGCAACGTCATCGGCTAGGTCTTCTGGATCAACGCCCTGTTGCAGCAAACCCCGACCTTTTTCTCCGGCCCGCTGGACAGCCGACCCATCGCGCCAAATTTGTCTCGCAGTCTGCAAGTCCGGCACACCCTCATCGAGCTGCGCCCGTAGGGCTATCATCAGATCCTTGATATCGCCTGCCTCGCCGCCTCTGTTTTTACTAAACAATTCATCCGCTTGATCTTGCAAGGCTCTTATCGTTTCATCTAAACGTCGAACAGGTGATAGGCTTATGTTCTCCGGCTTGTTGTCAATCCGTGTCTTAGCGGCCTCATAAGCAGTTCTGGCGGCAGGCTTGTCCAGTAATCGCTTGATCTCTGGGTTCATCTCGAACGGGGTGCGGTAGGCGGCATCGTAGATGGGGTCTGCCACGGCCTTCATCTCGGCCTGCACCTCTTCCATTGATCTTCTGAGGTTCTGTCCGTCCTCACCTGCGCTCTCTACCGCCGCGTCCAAGAGTCGAGACTGCTGACTGTTGGTGGCCTTGGTAGCGCCTTCTTCCAATACACCACGCTGTCGGGTGTCTAGGAACTCGGGCAGTAAAGTCTTGCCGGTGCCTACCTTGGACTTAACGTCTCTGGCAAGCATGCGGAAATTAGCGCCTAGATCCATGAAGGTTGCTTCCGGGCCAAGCTCTTTTAGAATCTTGATGGCCTCGTTGGCGTCGATGCCCTCAGCCTCTGCGGCCCGGATAACTAGCCGCTCGACTTCTTTTGCTGGCGTGTCGTTTACCTTCCTCAGAATGCCTTTAGCTACAGCGCCAGCAACACCGACACCGGCCTCGATGATCTTGCCGCCAATAGATCCAGCAAAGGCACCTATCACCGCGTCTTGCCCTGCTTGCTCTAATCTGTTTTCTAGACCATCGCCCGTGGCAAAACCGTATAGCGCACCCTCGCCAGCGCCTACACCTGCTGCTGCGCCGCCGCGTTTAGCAAGCGACTGACCCGCAGTCTTTGCCAACGCGCCACCCGTGAGTCTTCCGAGACCCAACATACCGCCAACTACCTCACCGCCTAGAGCCAAACCTTCGTTATCGTTAGCAAAATCCCCACGCATACGACCTAGCTCGTTGTGGTAGTAGTCGTATGTTTCCGGGCCAAACAGCGCGGCGCTTCCCGCCATAATCTCGTCGGCGGTTCCTGCTGTTAGACCCTGTGCAAATGCGTCTGCCGTTCCGAGTACGGGGCCGAAGGATGGTCGAGCGAATCCGCTTTCTTGCAACGCTTTTTGGCGTTCAGCCTCAACGTCTATGGAAGTGTCTTCGCCTCTAGATCTTGCCTCGTACATCGCAAACATCTCTTCCCGACGCGCTTCTGGCAGAGACAACATAAATCCTGAGTCAAACTCAAATTCCTCGCCGTTTCGTGCTGTGTAAACACCCATCTGTTTGTCCTTAGTAGGTTACTGAACCGCCAGCGGCTGTGTTTGTCGTTGAAGAAGGTGCAGGTGTGTTTAGCTGCGTGGTCTGCCCCGGCCCCTTGTATCCAGAGCCGTATGGGTTAGCAGCGCGATTGCCTCTGGTGCCGTATCTAGCTATCTGATCAGCGTTGTGATCAACAATTGCCTGTTCCATCCTGCTTGCTGTTGCTTCAATTCGATCAACAGTTTCAAGAATCATCTCTTCTGGCAGCCCTTGGTCTAAGGAGCCTTGTATAGCTTGCAGGGCATCCAATTCAGCCACGGCAACTTGACCTAACGTGGCCCCGGAGTCTTTTAAGGCTCTTAGCTCGTTAAAACCTATGATGCCTTTCACAGTTAGAAGCGCCTGTTGTAGCGCCCTGTAATCTGATCCGGGGAGTCCGCCCAACAAAACACCCATACCAGAGGCTTTTGAAGCCAAATTCCTGATAATGGCTATCTGGTCGTTTAGTGTTTGCTGTCTTGTTCCTCTAGACGTTGCTGCTTGCATTGATTTTTCGCTTGAGGTCATCCAAGAATCGGCAGCGGTGTCCCATGAATTCGCAGCTCTTGCTCTCGATGCTCCGTCAATTTCCACACCTATGGTGCTGGCATCACCCAAGCGATATTTAGATCCATCAGGGTTCCTTTGGTAGACCTCGACCACGTTGGTTTCTGGGTTACGCATAAACTCCAAGTTTTGGTTGGGTTTAAGCTGCGAATAGTCTATCTGCCCATTTCTTAAATAATTATCTTGGACAGCTTGCAAAGACTCAGGTGTGAACTTGCCGGTGTCTATGTTGTTGAACAAGCGAGCGTTAGTAGATGCTGTTATGGCGTTGATGTCTGTCTGACGCCGCGCATTGGTAGCGTCCTCCATAGCCACGCCACGCGCTTCCAAGCTGTCCATGTACATGTTGTTGTTGGCGAACTGGAGGTCTTCCAGCGTGGTCAGCCTGCGGCGAGTAGCCGTCCGGGCGTCGTTGTCTGGGTCATATGTAAACGCTTGACCGCCTGTAACCATATTGAAGGGCAAGCCGATAGTGTTACGCCCAACGTCAGCGATAAGGTCTGTAACCTTAAAGAACGGGTTGTTCATTTTGCGGTCAAGCTCTGCCTGCTGGTACTGCATACGTTCAGCCAAGGCTTCTTGAACCTGATTACGGTACGCTTGCCGTGGGCTGACGTACTGACCATATTCGGCAGGTGTTGCAACAGGCGCACCGATACCCATCTCTGGAGGCTGCATACCGGCTGGCCGAGCGGGTACGATCTCATTCATAGTGCGCTGCGCGAGCCTAGCCTCTACCGGGTTGGTAGGGACAAACGGCGCGGTGTTCGTCAGCCCAGACGCTTGGTTACGAGCCTCGACGTTTTCCGGGCTGAAGTAATCATCAGCTCGGCCATCGTCATCTAAAGCGCCTCGGCTTCTTCTCAAAAAATCCATAATTCCCATCTACTGGTTACTCCTTAACCGAAACCAAAGCTCGCGCTGCTACCCTTGCCTTTGCTGCTACTGGTAGCTGATGAAAGATTGTTCGGCGCACCAACAATCTGGTTGTAGAAGTTCAGAGCGTTAAACGGCGACATGCCTTGGCGGAACTGCTGGTTTAGCAGTTGCTGCTCAAAGTCCCGGCCATATTGACCACTGGCTAGTTGTTGACCCACGCCCGTGTTGTACATGTTGGCACCGGCTTGCATGTCGCTTGTGCCCTGCGCCCCAAGGCGTGCGGCCAAGCTGGCACCAAACTGTTGGTTTTGCTGGTTGGTGTTGAATGCGTTCTGACCGATCCCTGCGCCAAACTGTCGGGCTTGGTTAAACTGCCCCGCGTTAAACTGATTACCTTGCTGCTGTCGCCCAAGGTTAGCCTCTAGCTGCGAGGCACCGATGCCGTAGCCTTGACCCAGCAAGGCATTACCGGCCTGCGCGTTGTACATGTTTGCCTGCTGGCCGAAGCCTGCGTTTTGACTAGCCGTTGCCGCGTCAATGCCAATGCCTTGCCCGGTCATCTGATTGAAGGCGTTTTGATTCGCCATGCCCTGTTGCTGGCGGTAGCCGGTGTTCATGGCGTCCACGCCCGTGGCGGTGTTGATGCCGGTGCGGAGCATGTCGTTTGCCGCGCCCATGTTTGCCAGATTAGTTTGCTGATCGAATCCGGCGTTCATGCCAGCTTGGTTTGCTGCCACATCAACGCCTCGGCCCTGCATAGCGTTTGCGGCGTTTTGGTTTGCTAGAGCTGTCTGCTGGTTAAACCCAGCGTTCATGCCAGCCTGCGATCCAGCCAAGTCGATACCCCGCGCTTGCATTGCATTTGAGGCATCGGCGTTGCGGATGTTGGCCTGCTGGTTGAAGCCTGCGTTCTGGCTTGCCTGATTTCCCGCGATGCCAAGCCCTTGGCTTGTAAGGTTGTTTCTAGCACCGGCATTAAACTGCTGGTTCTGTTGGCCCATCTGCGCGTTCTGTTGCGCTCGATTTGCCTCAATACCCAACGCCTGACCGTAGGCATTGCCGCGCATCGAGGCCGCAACATCGGCTGATCGATCTGCCGCGCCGCGAGCTGCGATGGCGTCCGTAACCGCTCGACGGCTTGATCCGCTGTTGCCAGATGCAGCGGCATTGGCAGCATTCGCTGTCAGTTGATTCTCGTTAAGGTTTCGAGTGATGTCCCGAGTGGCTGCGTTAATCTGACCCTGTAAAACATCGTTGTTGATGTAGTTCGACAAGTTGGCTTGATTGAATCCAAGGTTCTGTGTGCCAGCAGATTGAGCTGCCAGATTACCGGCTTGATTTGCGACACCAGAGCTGAAGCCGCTGACGTTTGCAGACTGCGCGTCACGGCTCATGCCTCCAATTTGGTTAGCGAGAGCAGTGTCGATACCGCTGAGGTTTGCTGAGTTAGACATGTTTGCCATGCCGCCGATTTGGTTTGCAAGCCCAGCGTTGATGCCGTTGACGTTTGCCGCGTTAGCTTGGTTTGACATGCCGCCAATCTGCGAGGCAAAGCCAAGGTTTGGCCCTTGACCTTGTGCGGCGGTGCCCATCATAGCCTGATTGCCGTAGCGATTAGCAGCGCCGACATCTGCGCCAGCGTTAAAGGCGGCGTTAGCGTTTACGGCGTTGCCTGCCATCTCGTTTGCAAGATCGCTATCGACACCAGATCCCTGCGCGATACCGCCTTGAGCAGCTCCTCCAGCGTATTGGTTGCCTGCGCCAAACGCTGTGCCGATAAGGCCTTTAAGGCCTTGCGGGACATCGTTTTCTCCGATCCCACCACCCATCATCCCGTGGTGGCCGAAGCCGCCCGTCGCAGAAGCTGGGCCATAACCGGCGTTGCGCAGGTTCATTGGCCCTCGCGTACTGTACCTGCCAACTTGACCCTGCATAGCTTGGTTCGCAAAATTCAACGCGGAACTTGAGCCGCCAGCCAGTGCTGAACCTGACCCCATGAGACCGGCACCTGCGCCAGCCTGCATGTTTCCGCCCATAAACTGGTTCTGCAAAGCGCCAGCGAGGTTCGGGTTGATACCTGCAACGCCCTCAACGGGCATACCTTGATTGTTTAGCTGCCGGCCTTGCCTCATCAAATCACGACGGAACGGGGCCTGCGTCGGATCAACGAATGTGTTCGATGCGCTGTTTGAACTTGATTTTGATTTGCTGCCGCCAAAACTAAATATCATTTTCTTTTCCTATGCTATGTGAGTCCAAGCATTCGTGTCGTAGTAATAAAGTCCTCGGCCAGAGCCGGGGTTCCAAGCCGAACCGTCTGCGAACACCACCTGCCCGGTCTCTGGCTTCGACGGCTCCACGGTAAGTACCGGCAGCGTTGTTGTTTGAGCCGACACAGTAAAGCCGTTAGCTATTCTGTTAAGCTCCTGAACCAACCAGCTCCGCAGGCCCACTGCCGTGTCGGCTGCTGTGCTCGAAGGTATGTAGCTCATCGGCCTGCGACCTCCTGAACATCAATGTCGAGGCCCGTCAAACGCCAGAAGTCGGAGGCTGACTCCGAAGAGATGCGTAGGGCGAAGTACCTGCCAGATGTGCGGAGGTCGATCTTGTGATCGGACTCGACACTGAATGTCTTATCGACCTGCCAACGAACACCATCTTGAGGGCCGTCAGAAATTCCGACTTCAACGCGGACGGTTCCGGTACCTTCCATCTGGGGCATGATGCCCTTGAGCTGCTTGATGTTGCGAGTTGACTGACCCAGCACCTGATCCAAGTCGATCTTGGTGGCCTCTAGGTATGCAGGCATGACGCTGCCAGATAACCCGTTGGTGTCGTTCATCATTCTGATTTTGTTGTCATAGGAGTCGGCAGCGAAAACTTTGATGTTATTAGCCTGCGTGCCGAGTGAAATGTTCGACCAATAGTCGGTGGAGGCATTCCACGTCGCCGTGGAGTTTGCGTAGTTCCCGCTGGTGTCCATGCGATCTGCGATAGTCAAACCCCTGACGTTTGGTAGGTCGATAAAGGTGAATGCGTCAGATGTCCAGTTGTAGACCAGTGCCTTGTTAGCCGACTGCGAATCTTCCGCATCTGCGTCCGAGTAACAAATCCAAACCTCAGTGGTGTCTGGAATCGTCTGACAAAAAACAGCTCGGGTATCAATCAGATTGTTGAAGAAGGTACGCCGTACCTTGTTATCTACGATGCTCCGTTTTTGTGATCCGTCGTGCAGGTATATGTCGTTCTGGCCTACGACAACGTGGCCGTTGGGGATTGAAGCCACAGCGCCTCGGTTTAGGATGCCGTCATCGCTAAAGACTTCGCGGAAGCTGAAGACCAGCGGGAAGCCGATGAAGTCCATCGCGTATACGCCGCGCTCGGCATAGATTATGTTGGAATTGTTCAGCGTCAGTTGATCAACCAGCTCGCCGTTTGAGCCGCCCAGCGTTGTCTCACCTGACAGGTTGGTTGTGCTTGTGATGTCGTAGCTGCTCGGGATGCCAGAGGGGTCATACTCGTCCGACCAGCGGACGGTGAAAGGGCGCTTGCTGCTCCCGATCTCGTATCCGGTCATGACTAAGAAGCTGTTGAACGGCTTAACGCATTGTGTGACCAAGTTTGCAGGCCATGAAGGCAAGTCTGCGAAACGTGAACCTGACGGCAACATGTACTGGGGTGCCTGAGCGCCGTTGTTCATTAACATTGCGGTGCCTAGCTGCGCTCCCTGCCAGCGCGGCGAGTTGCTGTAATTCGTGCCGTCAGATGTCTTGGTCACATTGGTCACGGTAGTCCCGTCAAACCGATACAGCTTGTTGAGGCTCCCAATGACCAACGTGTTATTTCCGCCGTAGAGCCAGCCCTCTACTGCGGTTGGAGAAAAACTTAAAGACTCGCGCACGCTGTGCCCCAGAGCCTTGCCGATTCGTCCGCTGTGGAAAGCCACATTGTTTCCGTTAGGAAACTGGGTCAGCTCAAGATCGTAGGGATCTTGATCCGTGACGATGCCGCCTGCGCCGATTTTTCTGAGAGGTATGTAAGGCATTACGGGCCTCCCTCGTTCACGTCGAAGTCCTTGATCGCTGTGACAGTCACACGGGTGGTCACACTTGCGCCTCCGTTTGTTGCGGTCACATCCACGATGCTCGTCAAACTCGAATACGGTGTGTTGCTGTTCGCCAACCGGACGTATGTGCCGGTGCCGCTTGTCCCGCCTGTGGTAAACGTGTTGCTGCCCGACACTAAGTTGAAGCTCCAAGTTACGTTGCGGTTTGCGGACACGTTTACCGTCGCTGTCGCCGTTCCTGTGTTAAAAACAAGGACTTGGTGCGCCCCGTTTGCCGGGCTGGTGCTCAAAACGATGTTTGTCCAAACCTGAGTCGAGCCGACGTATACCGCTTCGACCTGAGTCGAGCCGACTTTCACGTTGCTAACCTGTGTGTTGCCTACTCGTAAATCGGGCATGGGCTAGGTCACAAAGTAGATAGTGTTGGCGTCTGGAGAGCCGGGCATCGATGACACCACCGCGATGTGTTTGCCGTCGATTTGATCGGCGTCGATACCTGAACCCGAGCCATCGACAGTCAGAAGTGCAGTCCGAATTTCTGTTGCAGTCTGATCCGCAGTCGCGTTGCTCTCGATTGCATCCAGCTTGCTTTTTAGCGTGTCGGTGAAATTGTTTTGAGTGAGTCCACCGTTGCCAACGGAATACGTTGTGTTGGTATCGGTGCTGCTAATGGTTCCGTTTGAGGCTATCGAGATGTTTGACCCTGCCGTGAGTGCTCCAACAACATTTGTGGTGTCGGTCACGTCGGCACTGGCTTCGATCCCATCCAGCTTGCTCTTCAACGTGGTTGTAAAGTTTTTCTGCGTCAGGCCACCATCGCCAACGGAATACGTCGTGTTTGTGTCCGTGCTGGTGATGGTGAAGGTTGGGTAACTGCCAGTGACGCTTGTGGCACCTGCGCCAGTGAGCGACACAACCTGATCCGGTGCGCTGTTGCTGAATTGAGTTCCACTTAGCGAGAGTCCAGATCCTGCACTGTAGGTGGTGTCGGTGAAGACTGCGTTGGATGGCACGTTTGTTGCCACTTGAGAGTCATCAACCTTGCTGTCGAGAGCAGCGGATAAGCCATCAATGTTTGCGATGATGTGGTTGTGCGAATCGTCTGCAATTGTCGTTACGAAGCTGACACTGCCAAGGTTGGTCATCGTGCCAGATCCCGTCACATCGCCGGTCAGCTCGATAGTGGGGTCTAACGTCAATTCGAGATCAATCGTGCCGTCGCTGTCTTGATATGTGGCCGAGAGTCCGGTCTCAGAGTTGCCGCTAAACATCGCGCCTGCAATGTCTTGGACAATTTCTGTAAAGTTGTCGATGTTTCCAACAATGTGGCTGTGTGAATCGTCAGCCACGACGGCAGTGATGTCTACGTTTTGCGATCCGTTAAAGCTAACAGAACCGCTAACGTCACCAGACAAGCTGATGGTTCTTGCTGTTTGAAGAGTTGTGGCCGTTGTTGCGTTTCCTGCCAACGCGGCGGTCACAGTGCCCGCAGAAAAATTGCCAGATGCGTCTCTCAAAACAACAGAATTTGCGGAGTTCGCGGTAGTAGCTGTGTTTGCGGTAGTCACCGCGCTGTTGATAGCCGTGTGGGTGCCGCTGACCGCGCCGGTGACGTTAGGGAATGTGGCCTTGATCGCGCTCTTGATCAAGCGGATGTGGTTGTCGCCGTCGCTGATGTTGTCGGAAGAGGTGGGGTTTGACGCCACCAAGCCGTTAATGTAAGTCGCTGATTCCAGTGCCATTACTTTTTCACCTTGTTCATAATACCGATCACTCCTCGGACGCCGAAGCTGGCGGCGATAATCACGGACAGCCCGTATTGGTACCACTCGGGCATTGTCGATAAGACCTCAAAACCTTGGCGGACATACGGCACCGCAGAAGGCACAAACGCCAAAACCAGTGGAATGCTGAATAAAATCGTCAACCACTCGTCTTTCCAGCTTTGGTTGCTGGCGCGAGCCATCGCGGTCTCCCAATCAGCCGCAGACTTCGCCTGCGTCTTCATGACTGACGCCTCCGCCTCTGCCTTGGCCTTGCTCTTGGCGACCTTGCCCTCAAGCCATGTCCGACCGAGGTCGGCAACCGGGCCAATGATTGATCCCAACAAACTCAATTCGCTAGCCCGCTAACTAAGAGGCCCACAAACACCGTCATGCCCAACCAGAACATCCGCTCGCCCTTGCCGAGCGTGAACTCCTGCACCGCGTTCTGTGACTCAAGCTCATCAATCCGGTTGTCTAGCTGCTGCACCTGCTCATGAATCCTGTCGTTGTGTTTCAGGATCGTCGTGACTCGCTCCTCTATACGGGCCAGCGACACCAATGCCTCGTTGATGCCGTCGAGCTTTTCCTCGAAGCGCGTCAGGCGCTGCTCGACATCCACTAGCTGTATTGCCATGTCATCGGGTCTGTTTCGCGTCTATCGACGTGAACAAACGTCTTCGCCACACCTATGCCCTTGAAGCCCAGCTTGATGGCGTTGCTGACAATCGCGTATCGCTGCGCCCCGCCTGTGACCTTGATGTCCGCCGCGATGCCCTGCGTGTGCTGACCGGGTCGGGCCTTCTTGACCTCAGCGCTGTGAGACGGCGAGCGGTATCCCGATGTGATAATGAACGGGAATCCGCACACGCCGCGCAGGTCATCGAGAGCAGACACGAAGTCCCACTGGATCTCGTTCTCGCCGGTCTCGATGCACGCAAAGTCTTCGATGTTGAAGTATCGAAAGTCCATAAAGCTCCAAGGGGGTTGTGTGCTGTCGCCGGACGGCGGTGTAGCGGGTAGATGTTGTCGATTCTACTGAAAGTTGTATCTAAATCAAAGGCTTAGAGGCGTTGAGTTGTTGTCTTTGCAAAGTTGTTGCTCACCAAGGCACACCTGTCGCCGTGCTTGGCTGCTTTTTCTCTTCCATAGCAGACGTCAGCCGTGACTCAACTGCGGCAGCATCTATCTGACTTTTGACCCAACCGATAACGTCAGCCTCCGTTAGGTCAGCGTACTGAATGAAACCCTCAGAGGCGGGGTCTGGTGTGAAATCCACAGCCCCATAGGCGTTTACGCTGTAGTTTACAGCGTCTTCACCTGTCCCGACCGTTTCCTCTTTGACCGCCCGCCAGTGTGCAACAGTCACACCTCCGACGCCGTCGCCAGTTAACTGTCGATCAAGACTTTCGATTTTCCACGTTGTCATTGTTTAATCCTCAACTATTGCGGCTTTGGATTTGCGTCTTTAACTGCTTGAATGCGAGCCTTCCACGCGTCAAAGTCGTGGAACATCTCATCGAGCTGGTCAGTCCAGCCGCCATAGGCTTCCAACCGACTGTCAATCCACGCTGTTGCCTCTCGTGCTGCTTGTGCAGCTTCTTGGTCAGCAATTAGTTGGTTGTTTTCTTCTTCTGTCAGTTCGATACTTGCGCCATCGACCAATTTGAATACGCCTGTGCTCATATTTTTGTCCTAAGAATTTGATAAGCCGTAAAGAGTGAAAGTGCCGCCGTCGTATGTGCCTCCCGCCATAGTTTCAACTTTGAATGCGTTAAAAGACGCTAAACCGCCACTGCCATGCGTCCTCGCATAAGTTTCGTTAACGTTAATGTCGTTTACATTCCAGCCCCAGCTCGACAGAAGACGGCTGTGGGTGTAGGTAAAAGACGAATCGTTCAACCCAAATATAGTTACTTCGACGTGATGCTTTTCGTTATTGTTGTATTCGTTAAAGCTGTACATCAAAGGCAGCTTGTTGCCTTGGTAAAAGTCGTTGTTAAATGTTTGAGATGTAGATCCTGAGTTGTATCTCAGCGCGATAGATGAAATGTTAAAAGTTGCGAAGTTGGAGCCGTTATCTGATGACAGTTGGATTTGATCCGCTGTGACATTCGATGATTGGTTTATGTCAGTCATAATCAATTTATAGACCTTGTAACCTGTGACACCAGTAAAGGTTACGCTCGACACTGATGATGAGATTGTTTGGCTTGAAATCACATTCCAAACACTGCCGCCGCCACCAGCGGGTGCCTCCCAAGCGACACCAGATCCGGTTGACGTTAATACCTGCCCATCGGTGCCTTGGCCGCCATTAACCTTGAAATTCGTGCCGTCTACTGTCGCGGCAGTGACATTCGTTGAGGAGTTACCTAACGTATCAGCGCTTCTGTCATAAAGAGTTCTAGCAGTGCCGCTGCTGTCGCGGTGCGATATGTCGTTGCCAAGGTAAAAATCTTTCCAGCGAGCATCGCTTAAACCTAAGTCTGTCGAGTTACTTGACCTTGCAGCATAGTCGCCACCCGATTGTGTTGCCGGTGTTAAAGCTTGTGTCGAAGCCTCCAGTCGTATAACAGTTTCGGTACTAACCCCGCCTCGGAGATACATCCCCCTATTTGTAAGTGTGTTGTCTTGAATGATGCCAATTGCACCAACGTCTGTAGTGCCGGATTTAATATGAATTACGTCATTTTGAGCGCTGGGCTTGCCAAAGACTGCGTTTGGTGCGGCGTTTGAAATACTGGCGACCCCATAGGCTCCCTTCCGAAGCAAAGTAAGTTCACTGCCGCCGATACTGCCATTCGTAGGTATCGAGGTTGATCCAAAAATTAACCCGTCATCCCACTGTGTGCTGAACCTCGCAAACTCAGATCCATCTATTTCAAATTTAATTGCTGAATTACCGGCGTTGTTATCTGCGTCGGCGGATATAGTCACATCGTCGCCGGAGCTTGAAAAACCTGTTGGGTCACCACCAGCAGACGAAATAGTTCCATCTGACGCAATAGTTACATTAGTTCCGGCGGTCAAAGCGCCCACGACATTCGCTGTATCGGTGACATCGGCGCTGGACTCGATACCGTCCAGCTTGTTCTTCAGGGCAGTCGTAAAGTTATTCTGCGTCAGCCCTCCGTCTCCAACAGACAACGAGGCGTAGGCGTTAAGCCAGTTAGACCCGTCGTAAACCTTCATCGCGCTGCTTGTACTGTCGAAGTACAGTGCGCCGGATACCAGAGCGTTGCCGTCGTTATCTTGAGACGGTGCGCTGGACTTAGATCCCAAATAGCGATCATCGAAACTATCCAAAGCAGCAAGTGCGGAGTCCCTAGCGGCCTCGGCGGCTGTCTGAGCCGACGCGGCGGAGGAGGCTGAGTTGCTCGCTGCCGTTGCAGATGTGGCGCTGTTACCGGCCTGAGTCGTGCTAGTGCCAGCCTGCGTGGTCGCCGTGGTGGCGCTGTTCGAGGCAGATGTGGCAGAAGAGGCGGCTGCGCTTCGACTTGCTGCGGCGTTGGTCTCTGCGGTCTCGGCATTAGTCTCCGCAGTCTCTGCTGCGGTCTTGGCTGTCTCTGCTGCGGTCTTGGCCGTCTCTGCGGCTGATTGAGCCGAAGCGGCAGAAGAGGCAGAGCTACTTGCAGACGTGGCGGATGTCGATGCGTTGCCAGCTTGGGTTGTGCTGGTAGATGCGCTGGTTGCTGCGGATGTAGCAGAGCCAGCGGCGTTGGTGGCTGATGTTGCGGCCTCTCCGGCCTTGGTGCTGGCAGTGGTGGCAGATCCAGCGGCGTTTGTGGCAGATGTCGCTGCTGCGCTTTGACTAGCCGCTGCGTTTGTTTCTGCTGTCTCCGCATTAGTCTCCGCAGTTTCGGCGGCATTTTTTGCGGTCAAAGATGAGGCGGCGCTGGCCGCGCTGTTTGTGGCCTCGGTTGCGCTGGTAGTGGCGCTTGCAGCGGCGTTGGTTTCGCTGGTGGCAGCATTTGATGCGGCGGTTGACGCCTCACCGGCCTTGGTGGTCGCTGTGCTGGCGCTGCTAGAGGCCGATGTGGCGGAAGACGCGGCTGCGGTCTGGCTGGCTGTTGCTGCTGAATTTGATGAGGCAGCTTGCCCTGCGCTGGTGGCGGCCTGTGTCGCGGATGCCGCCGACTCTCCGGCCTTGGTGGTCGCCGTAGCGGCGTCCGCCGTGATTCCGTTGGCTGCTGTTTCTGTGTTTGCCTCGGCGGTCTCTGCCGCCGCCTTCGCTGCCTCGGCTGCTACCTTGGCTGCCTCTGCCGCTACCTTCGCGGCCTCGGCGGCGTTCTTGCTTGTGAGCGCGTCCTGCGTATATGCATCGGCGGTAACAGCGGGGTTGTCTTTAAAAAATCCAGCCATTTCAATATCCCATCTGAACGGTTGCGGTTGACCCTGCGTTTTCCGCTTCAGCGGCGTGCTGCATGAGGCGACCCATAGCAGACTGATACGCTGACTCGTACTGCGACCCGTCTATGCCAAGGTAGTTAGCCGACTCGGATAGAGCGGCGTGCAGATAAAGCTCCGGAGCGGCAGCAAAAACAACATTGGTGTTCGACGGCGAGCTGCTGGTCAACCTATCCGGTACGAAGTAATAGATCATCCGTAGCTCGTCACTGCCACCGGCAGTTGGAACGGGATGAAAGCGCAACCTAAATGTCTCTCTAGCGAACATCTCTGGCGAGACACCTGTGCGCTCGGTGTAGCTGTGCATTTGAGTCAGGGAAACGCGAGACAGCGGGTTGTAGTTCCAAAACACATCCTTCGCCTCCAAGAAATCAGACGGCAAAGTCGCATAGCCGTCGCTGCTCAGAGTGAGAAGGATCGTCTTCTCGTTCACTGGGGCGCGAAGCTCATGGAAGATGCGGTTCTCTGCCAGCTCGATGAAGCTCGGTATGGCGTCATCAATGTCGGCGCGATCCAGCCAGTTGGCTATTGTGGCCTTGAGGCCGTCGTAGCTGGTGAGCGTAGACGCCGTGTCAACTATTCTGATTTCTGACGTGGCTCGATCATATAAACCCAGCCACGTTTGAAGTCGTTGATCGTTTTGTAAAAACGGCTCGGCCTCTATAAGTGCGCCATAAAGGTACACATCCGGGTAACTTGTCAGGAAAGACGATGTGGAGTTGGAGTCGGAGAGTGTTGTTACGCCCTTGAATCTCTTCTTGAGCCGGGTCTCGGCCAGTGCAATAAAGTCGGGAACCTGTGCGGCTAAATCGTCGCGGTTTAACCATGTTGAAACTGAGGTCTTTAGATCGCTGTAGTTCCCTAAACTCATATTCTTCCGCCTCGGGTTCTCAGGTATGCGTACTCGGGGCTGTTCAGGCGCTGCTTGATCTTCTTCTGATCCTCGTAGGTGGGGTTCATGACGTTAATACCCTCCTGCATCCACTGCACCACAACCACCATCGGTATGGATGCCACGCGCTCTGTTTCGCCGTACTTTGCGTGCTTGTCGATCTCATTAGATCGGGCGATGTTGTCCGCGATGATCGGGGCAATATCCTGCGTGTGGGCCACATGCAGCTTGTCCTCAATCTCGTCGTGAACAATGTGGGACTTCAATTCAGACATTCTTCCACCTCAAAAGAAAAAGGTGTCTCCCCCCGAAGGGGGAGACTTGCTCAGGGGAGGGATGAGCAAACTTTACGCGGTCAGCGCGTCGATCTTGCCGCTCGCCTCGTCGTGCTCGCACACCAAGGTAAGCTCTGTCAGCATCTGACGCTTGTCGCTGTCGCCGGTCTTAGCCAGTACAACAGTTTGCATAGGACGCAGGACTGCGCGTGACCAATACTCGGTATCCAGCATCAACACCGTGTTGGCGTTCAGGAACCGATTAGGAACAACAGATATTGTGGAAAATGGAGTAACCAAGATATCCACAGAGTTCACTACCGTAGTGCTGCTGCCGAAGTCTCGCTGGCGACCAGAGGCCGTGGCGAAGCCTGCAACCGTTACAGAGTGCGAGGGTGTTACCTGCATCTGCGTAGCGTCGCCGCCTTTTTCGTACACTTTTTGTGCCACGTCGAGGACGAGTGCCTCCGTTAGTGCTCGATTCGAGCCAGCGGTGTTGGTGGTGGCCGAGCTGATCTGGTTGGCAGCGGAGGTCAATTGACGTGCAGTTGAGCTGTTTCCAGCGGTTCCTGCCTGTCCAGCGCCAACAAACGAATGCTCTATGTCGCGCTTGATTTCCTTGCCAGCCTTAGCAATAGCATAAGCCAGATCGCTTGTACGGCCATAGGTGCCTACCGCTTCGGCGGTGCCTGATACCTGCACGACCTTGTCAAAGATCTGCGTGTTGGCAGTCTTTGTGGTCTGTGTGACGGTAGAGGCGGTGCCCGCGTCCGCGCCTTCCACGTTGGCGTTGGTCGCTACAGGGGCAAGAGAGTCTTGCAGCCACTGGTGCAGCGTTGCGCCAGCCGTTGAGGTGCCGATGCTGGTGAGCATGGGGGTATCGGTTGGGCTGATATCGTAGATGATGTCCTCGACATCTTCACGCTTACCTACCTGATCAAAAGTTTTAAGTGTGCCGCTTACTGTTGGCATTTCATTTCATCCTATTCAAGAGGGCTGCCGCTGCGTCATCAACAGTGCCCGTCTTCCTCAATCGCTCCCGTGTTTTACGGGCGCTCTCTGATTCAACGGCCTTTGTCGAGTCTGCTTTGGAGCCAGACAAAGTTTTTGTGGCAGACGGCTTCACTTTCTTTTTAGCCGCTACCTGTTTTGCCTGATCAAATTGCATGGCCTTCCACAGCGCGGTGATCAATCGGTGATCGGAGACCTTATTGAACTCCTCGCCGCTGACACCTAAACCTTGAGCGTACTCACCAATCTTGTAATAAAGATCGTTGTTCCAGTTGGGTATGTTTGTCTTCAGGACAGTCAGACTTTCTTTTGCTGCCTCTTTTGAGGCCGCCTCGGTCTGTTGCTGTTGCTGAGTCTGAAACTGATCCGCCTGCGCCTTAATTAAGTTGTAGGTGGACTGTGCCTGCTCATAGGCCGCCTTGGCCTGCTTATACTGATCAGGATTGTCTATCGCTGCCTGTTCCCAGTTCACGCTCTGAAAACGCGAAATGTCAGCGCCAGCGGCAGACATCAACGCATTCATGGTCGCTTGAGCTTCTTCGGTTTGGGCCTCTAGTGCCTTCCTCTGCTGGGCTACATGCTGCGTCTTCTGTGTGTAATCACGTTGTCTGAGGTACCCTAGCTTTAGCTCTTCGGCACTTAGGCTCTCGCCATCGACCTCAAATCTAAGCTCTTCTGATTCCTCCTCCTCGGCTTCATCGGTTGGGTCTTCATCGACCTCCTCTGCCTCGGCGGTGTCCTCTTCGGGTGCTTCCTCGAACTCTGCTTCCACTATGTCGGCCTCATCGGCCTCTTGATCGGATTGCTCCTCGACCTCTGGTTCGTCCAGATCGGACTCCAACAGCGTGGTCAATCTATCAATCGTGTCTTGTTCCGAAGAGTCTTGGGAGGGTTGCTCTGCCGGATCAATGTTTGCTTCCGCCATTTTACTCACCATCCTGTTGATTACGCAACTCTAAGTTGTTGATTAATGTAGCAAATTGCTGCACGAACATTTGGCCTGCCTTGAACATGGAGTAGAGCCTTTCGCGCTCTTCATTGGCCTCGGGCGGTGTCTGTAATATCTGGTCAACAATCCCCTGATTCATTGAGCTGAAGGCTTGGTTGAATACCTCGCTGTTCAGCATCGCACTGGCCGCGTCGGCCTTGGCCTGCAACTCGTGCAGCTCCATCGTCTCTAGCTCGCTCATTTCAAAAAGTCCTCTTCGGGTTGCTTCGGTTTTTTGGGTTTCCCCACTTTTTCGGGTTTTTCACTTCCCTCACTTTTCTCAGCGACAGGGGCAGCCGCCTGCGCCCTGTAGGCCTCGAATTCCTTAAAGACCTGCTTGATGTCGGGCTTGGGTTTCTTTTTCTCCTTCGCCCGGGCAAGCAGGTCATCGAACCTTGATAGATCAGCCAATGCTTACGTTCCTCCCTTGTTTTCGCTCCAGTTCTAACTCGGCTTCTTGTATCGCCATGTCATGCTTCATCTTCTCTGCCTCCATCAGCAGCTTAGAATCCGCGTTTTCTTCGGTGTGCTCTTGCTTCTGGCGGTCAAAAACCGTCCTGTTCTGCTCCTTCAGGATGTCTAGCTCAAGCTGGCCCTCCAGCACAGACACTTGTCTAGACTGCATATCGGCTTGAAACTCAGCCTGATGCATCTGCATCTGCATCTGCTCCTCTTGCTGCATCTGCGCCTGCTCTTGCTGTTGCTGCATCATCTGCTGGAACTGTGGATCGTTTGGATCTTGCAAGAAGGCCGCGCCGTCCTTGATGTTCAGCAGCTCAAAGGCCCGGGAGAGCAGGGCGTGGCGCTGCTGCTGACCGTAGAGGCCGCCGACGGTTGGGTCGGCTGGGTTGGAGGTGAACTGGGTGTCCAGAGTCAGCAGCTTCTGGGCCTCTGCCTGCTGCTCCTCCGGGGTCAGGGCAACGGCCACGGTCATCTCGGTGCGGTCTCCGAGCGCGGAGGGCGTTACGGGCTGGAACGAGCCATCGAGCTGTAGCATCACGGTCTCGTTCTCGTACTCCACGCCGAGGCGGTACAGGTCGTGCATCAGAGGCTTCAGGAAGTTCTCAGCAAAGTTCCTGCACATGACCATGATCCGCCGGTTGCTGGCGTTCATGAATGTGTTGATCAGGTCGCTTGAGTTCTGCTTGCTGATCGCAGTCGAGTCCATTCCGCGAGACATCCGGCTCGATCCAGAGCGTTGCTCCTTTTCCTGCTCGAAGTTCTCAATGGCGGTGTAGACGTTGCCGTTGAGCTGCGGGGTGGGCAGGGGACGTACCACAGACTCCGGGTTGGGCGACATCACGTCCACCACGGCACCTACCCGGTTATCGAGCAGATCGCGTGGGTTTTTGACCAGAGACAGGTTCGCAACCCAGCGGCTGGTGGTGGTCAGCATCAGGTGATCGACCACGCCACGCTTCAGGCTCGACATAGTCTTCTGAAGATCACAGAGCTGGTCGGCCAGCGACATGCCATAGAATCGGTGCGGGAGCGGGAAGGGCGTGAAGGTGCGGAACGGCATCTCTGACACCAGCTCGATGTCCAGCATCACCCGGCGGCTGTGTGTGCACTTGTAGTACACGCACTCGTTGATCTCGGGGTCGTGGCGCTTGATGTAGGACTCGTACAGCGTGACGTACTCCCGGTCGCGGGAGTCATCCAAGCCGAAGCGGTCGTGGCGGAAGCTATCGACTGAGTCTCGACCAATCGAGCCATCCTCCTTCAGCATGTCCTCCTCATCGAGCTTGGCGACCACATCGGGGTCAAAGCCCTCGGACAGCAGCTCGCCCCGGGTACGCGCCATGCGGTGGGAGCAGAAGTCAGAGTCCTGCACGGTCTTGGCGCGTGGGTTGATTAAAAAGTCTTCAGGCTCCACTGTCTCGACGCAGACCTTGCTGACATCAAATCGGCGGCGGGTGGTGCCAGATAAAGCAACCTGCGAGTAGGCGGTGCCGGTCTGCTCGTCCACAACCTCAATAGACTCCTCAACCACCTCCATCAGCTCAACGTCCGGCGCTGACATCATCATGGCGAACTCGTTCTCGCTGAACTGGCTGAACTCCTCTGACTCGTATCGATAGTCCTTCTTCCAGTACCGCTTCACCACCCCGGTTTTTGCCACCAGAGCGTCGTGGATTACGTCCGCGAGGATCTTGTAGCCGTTGTTCTGGCGGTAGAAGTTGTAGTTAGTCCACGCGGTAGCCATCCGGGCGGTAAAGACATCGTCCGGCGACTGCGGATCGAAGCGGCAGATGTTCCTGTCGGCGGAGAAAGTCTCCAGCATCATCGCCTTTACGGCCTCAACGGCGTCGAACACGTCCCGGGAGACGTGCTGGCTGCGTCCACGCACCTCATTCCCCATGGGTTCGCCGTAGTAGTATCGGTGGCCCTTGTCTCTCTGGTCGCCTACCTCGCTGTTGGCGTAGGTGTCGGCGGCGTCGATGTTGCGCTCCAGTGTCGAGAGCAGCTCCTGCTCATCAATAGTCATATTCATTGCTCAGGTATCCTTCTTTTGTGCCAAGTTGCTGCTGCTCTGCGTTGTTTTGCCCGTAACGGGTCACCGATATGGCCGCGTAGCGCGTTGCGTCCATCAAATCGTCAAATTCCTTGTGAATTTTTCCCTTCTTGCGGTGATAGCGCCGAAATTCCTCGAACCACGGGCTGAGGTTGCTGAAAACCTGCAACCTGCCGGTGCGGAACCGCTCCAGCATCTCCATCAGCCCCGGCTCGACGTAGTTGGTGCCGTCGGGGTTGGTGAACCTGCCCACCATCAGCACCCCTGCCTCGACGTACATCTCCGCCAGCGTCTTGCCAGAACCCTTTTCCGTCGAATCGCCGTCGTGGGGGTAAATCATGGGGATGGTTTTCCCTCGTGACTTGATGGCCGAGGCGTGTACCGCCGGGATCTCGCCCTCTTTCTTATATATGTCGTACACATAGATGGTGTCGTTGTCTGGGTTGTAGGCCGTCCAGACCACGCAGGTGGGGTGGGTGATACCAAAGTCGATGGCCGCCAGCTTCTTGTAGTGGCCCGGTATCTCGAAGGGATCGCACTTAACAACCTCCTCTGAGAGCGCGAACACCATGCCCTCGCCAAGCACCGGGATGCCCTTGGAGCGCATATCGCGCTGATACTCAGGAATAGCTGCCAGCAGTTGTTCTTTGGTCTCTTTGTTTAGGTGCTTGGCATCGTCCCAAGTTGCGTTTGCGAGGTGCTGCCCCTGCTGCCGGTTGTCCATAAACTGCGCCACCAGCTCGGTGACTCCGTTTTCAGGCGTGAACGTCATCGTGACGTACCCGCCCTCGCCGCCGTTACCCGTAGCGGTTCGTGTCAGGCACTGTGGGTAGATCGTCGGGTCTACTGGCTCCTCGTCGATCCAGATAAAATCTTGGGAGCTGCCCATGAGGACGTGCTGGCCCTGCGTGTAGGACTTGAAGCTGACGAGTGACGTGTTGCCGGTGGCGTGCCTGACCGCGACATCCCGCGGGAGGCGAGGCGTACCCATTGCCGGTGTGACCTGATAGGTCTGGTCTTGCCGGATTAGGCCATTGCCGTCGAATTTGCCCTCGCCCAGATAGGCACCAAACAGCTCCTTCACCACAACATCGCGGAGCTGCTCTCCTGACACCCCTAGGCACCAGATCGAGGTTGGTTTTTTGAAGCGGATGCCGTTCCACCACTCCGGGTATTCGCCGGTTAGGTGATAGGCGACCTCTACCGCCATCGATGCGGTCTTGCCGACTCTGTTTGCCGCCATCAACAGGCGCTGCTTGTTTTGATTCCCGGCGCTGTAGAATTTGCGCTGCCAAGGGTAGGGCTTGAAGTGATCCAGCCGGTGGGTTCGCTTGTGCTCTTTGACCACGGCGATGGCCTTAGCTATCTCCGCCGCTTTTTCCTGCTGCTCTTCTGTCAGATCAGGAGTCCCTTTTTTGCGAACCGCTTTTTTTGAAGTACTTGCTGTCACAAAACGCCCTCAGTGTGTAACCCGATACGCCACCCGTACCCACCCATACCCGGAGTCCCAGATTTGCGAAGCGGGTTTGACCGGCCTTGACGCCTCAGAATCCGACCCACCTCGAAATCGTAAGTCATTGATATCATTGAAGTTTTTCTAGCTCCGATGACGCGGTACAGTAGTAACTGTACCCCGGTGCCCGTCAACCCCCGTCATACCTAGGCGATGGGTTATTCCTGATAACCGCATCACAGCTTCGACGGATCGATACCGGCATCCTTCAGCGCCTCGATGGCCGCATCGAGCTGCACGTCTACGCCCACTGAGCCGCTCACATCGACCTCCTGCCGGTCTGTCCAGCCGCCCCTGTTCTTTAAAAAGAAAATTTGAGCAGCGGTCTTGTCGCCCTCGACAGCGCCCTTGTGCAGCGCGTTCGTGACGGCGCTGATACCAGCGGCCTTCCCGGCCTTTAATGCTTCCGCAAATTCAGCATCGTCCTTCTTGCGTCTCGTCATCGTTGCCTGATGAATGCCCAGCATGTCTGCGATCTGCGCCTCGGTCAGCCCGATCTCTGCCAAGCGATACAGCTCTTTGAGGTCGATCTCTTTGTTGTAAGCCATACAAATGCCTTGCATTTCAATTAGTTACGCCACGCATTATGCGTCAAACAAGTACAGGTTGTGAATACAAATTGCAATTGTTTTCGCGTCCAGATCGGTGTGCCACGGGGTACCCGGCACGGCTGACACGCCGCGGAGCACCTAAGTCATTGATTTCATTGAAGTTGCCGGGTGAGTGGCCTGTGCCGGTCTTTTTTTTCAATCCATATGGGATGGGATTTATATGGGCGTACCAGTGGGGGGCAGCGTCAGCCTCCAGCTATGGGTATGCCTTTTTCATTTTCATATGGATTACCTTTTACATTGACTCACTTGTCTCTCTCTCTCTAATTAAGAGAAAGGGTAATAAGAATAAGGGTTTCCGTGCTCCGGGTAAGTGTGCCGGGTGATCTCAGGCTCTGGGTTTGCCCTAGCACACCCGGCACAACAATGACGCGGAATAAGTCGCTGGGGTTATTCCGCACGCAAAAGAAAAGGGGCCGTAGCCCCTTCACGCCTCAAAGCCTCAAAGCCTCAAAGCCTCAAAGCCTCAACGGCCTTAGCGATCAACGCGAGGACGGAGAGCTGCACGGTGCCGCAGTTGTCTGAGGCGACTAGCAGAGCGATCTAGTTTGTCGTGCGGGTATCGATGTGCATCTACGCACCTGCCAGCGGCCCGAAAATCAGCGCGAGTCATATCCCTCCGCTGGATCAGTTGCTGTAGCTGCTGGAATGCTTGGACTTCAGCCTGCTGCTCGGTGTTAGCAGCAGGATCGATGCAGGTTGCAAGCCGAGCCAAGTGGTGCGCTTTCTTCCATTGAGTTCTGTTCATTAAAGCCTCTCCCGCAGGAAGGCCTCTATCTCAGCCGCCACGGCCTTCGAGCCGGAAGGGGAGCGCAGGATGTCCAGCGTGGTCTTCGTGGCGAGCTGCTGCGCGTTGAGTGCGCTGAGGTCGAAGCAGGCCCGCTGCGCCCGCCCGGAGAGGGCGCTGAGTTCGTTGTCAAAGATATGCACTGGCCGCTTGGCGGCTGGGGCCGGTGTCCACCACCGGGTGTTGCAGTCATAGCCTACCTCGTTCTGGATCGACTGATCGATGTTAAACACGGCATCACTGGCAAAGCGCGAGGTCAGGAATTCCTTGATGGTCTCGCCATCGCACTGAAGGAAATCCATGTAGGCCTCGATGCCTTCCCGGTCTATATCGACAGTGAACTGGATTTTAACTTTCATACCTTCCTCCCCGGGCCGCTTACGCGGCCTCCCAACCATCGATGTATTCTCCGATGTGGATTTTGTTGACGTACTCGCCCTCGCTCAACTCATGCATAGAGATGTCGTAATAGCCCTCGTCTTTCAACTCTTTGATGCGATCCAAGCACCAGTTGAAATCAGGATCGAAATTCAATTCAGGGGTGTGGTCTTGGGGAGTCACCCTTTCTTCGCGGGGCAATCGGTAGTAGCCGATTTGGAATGTGTCCTCGAACCACTCGACGGTACTTACCCAACCGTCTTTGTGTTCCCAAGATTTGATCTCTTTTTGCTTTCCGCCTCGATCCCCTGTTGGCTGACCTTCTGCGCTGAGGAAGCCAGCGACTGAGCCGTAGCCGTCTTTAATGTGGTCTAAATCCAAGAAGCCCTTTTTGTGCAGCGAAACGAATTGTTCTACTGCTATGTCGATTGATTTTTCCATCACGTTCTCCTTTGGGCCGCCTACGCGGCTTTCTCGTTTACAATAAAATCACTTTCCACGAGAGACCAACAGCTTCTCGCTTGGTATTTGGACTCGAATATTTGATCGTCTAACATCTCCGCCATCGCCGCAAAGTATTCGACAAAGACAGGCTGCTCCGGTGTGTAGTCGATTTCATTCATGGCACTGGCTAGGCTCCAATTCAGATGGGCGCGAAGAAAGCGCGCAACCGTTGGCATCTCTGATCTTAATAGAGGTATCTCGTCGTTTTTTGCCTCACCGTCGGTGCAAATTAGTTTGTACTCAAAAACAGCCATGTCTATCTCCGTTGTGTTTCTTGTTAAGACAAGGGAGATAATACAGCATTGAGTTGTAATGACAAGTAAAACTTGTCGATTCAGGGTAAATAATTCAGGCAAAAAAAAGCCCCTCAGAAGGGGCCTTGGAGCCTTTCGATCTCGGCGTCTATGTAGAACTTTATCTTCTTGGCGTCCCTGAGCTGGTCGCTGTGGGATGACTCGCCGTATCGGTAGCAGCTCCTAAAGATCTCACCGATCTGGGCATTCATGTTCTTGAAGCTGATCAGGTGCTGAAGCTCGTCGGCACCACCCGGTAGCTGGTAGTAGCTGGCGCTTGAGCCGTCCGAGCGGCTTGGGTCATCAACGGTCTTCATTGCTGGCCTCCCTTTTAATCTTGCCGATCTTGGATTGATAGGCGAAGGTCTTCACCACCTGATCGCGTGACAGCGTACCGGCCTCGCGCTTGTACTGAGAGCTGTCCGCCAGTGTGATGGTGCCGCCTTGATCGAGGTAGTCCTGCAACGCCTTGGCGCTTGCACGCCTCTGCGCCTCCTTGGCCTCGTCCCGTGACGGCCTCAATGGATTGTCTCCTGCGCTTCGAGGAAATCGACATCGACGCCGCAGCACAGGCTGTAGTAGGCGTATGTGCGGCGCTCTACCATGCGGTCACCGTATGGCTCGGTGTCGATCTCAACGTCCTCGATCACGTCGCACAGCTTGCCGCAGCGCGTGCATTGGAAGTCAGTCACGGTCATCGCAGACGCCCCCTAGTTGCAGGTAGTCGCTGTGAGCGCCCTCGATGACTCTCTCGCAGTAGGCCGCCTCGGAGGCCTTGGCGTCGGCAAAGTCTGCCTCGCTCACCGTGCCCAGCGCCGTCAGCGCCAGCGCCGTCAGCCCGATACCAGTTAAAATTTTCATTCGCTCTCCTTGCTCACACCTTCCCACCTGTCGCGGAATAGGTTCTTAACCTTCTGCACCGAGGACGCCGAGATGTTCAGCCCCCGGGCGATTTGCTTGGGGCTGTGGCCCCTGCGGCTCCCGGCTATCACGGCCTCGACGATCACGGGGTTCTGGTCGAAGCGTGCCCGCGTCGATGCGCCCTTAATCCGCGGCCCCGAGAAAATGCGGCTCAGGCGGCCATCCATGACGACCCTCGTCGCCTCAAAGAATTTATCACTCATTTATTGTACGAACCTCAAATAGTTGTAAATAAATGCGGCGGTTGAATCGATTGGGGTGTCGTGACAAGAGAGGCCACCCACGCTCATCGATTCTGTTTCACGTCTGGTACACATGTTTCCAGCTCAGACTGAGGCCGCCGCTCCCCTGCCGGAGATGCCTCGGAATAGATTCACTCGGCAAAGCCGAGCGTCAGTTGATGCTGGCGATCCAGCAAATCCCGGAGGTGCTCTGAGTGTATCGCCTTGAACTCCTCCCCAGTGTCGAGGTCGCAGACGCTGAGTCGAAACTCGTCCGCTTCTCCACAAAGTTTGCAAACCTCGCTGATGGTAATTACGACACCCAAGACGGGGATAGTCACCTCGGTGACGCTGTCCGCCTGCGGCTCTTTCCGGCCACTTACTTCCTGCTCTGCCATATTGGTTCCTTAACTTCAAACTGCAAAACCGCGGACAAACTAGCACACGGTTTTTGTCGAGACAACACGAAGTTGTCATTTTATTTATGATCGAGAATGTTCTGGCACCACCAGTACATGTCGGATTCTTCCATGTCGTGCTTCATCAAATTAACGCGCAGGCAGACGAGCTGCACGTTCCGGGGGCTAAAGAGATAGCCCTTTTCCTGATCGATTCGATCTAACGAGACGTTTAAGTCCTTGCCCTTTCGGCCCTTGCCGTCCTTTGCGGCCTGCATCAGCACACCGCTCAGGGCGCATCGCCCCCTCTGCTCGTCCCAGATCTGCATGACCTGATCGATGTTTAGATCCCACTCAAGCTCACGCTTCTTGGCACCGTACTTGGCCTTACTGACGGTGTTCCGCAGGTAGTCCCGTGGGCTGTTGTGTTGTGTCTTGAATTCAGCGCGAGTCCGACAAGATCGACAGGTGTTTTCGATAGACCCGTCAGGTCTCTTGTAGAACCGCGCCGTCTCTTTTACCTCCCCGCATACGGCGCAGGTTTTTGTTTTCATGGGGTACAACTATACGCCTAAAACGGTGCCTCATCGTCCCAGTTTGCCGGGTCGAGCGGGTCTAACTCCTCGGCGGCCTCGACCATCACGTTGCTGTCGATGTTGTGGTGTGCGTTGAACGCCGCGAGCGCCAGCTCAGGGATCACGAACTGAACGAACCGCACCTGCCGGTGACCGACCCGGGAGCGTTTCTCTCCCGCGATGAGGCCATCGATCTCGTGCAGGTGCTTCCAGAACTGCGACTCCTTGCGTGCATTCTCGAAGCGGCCCTTCACGCTTGAAACATATGTCTGATAGATCGCATTCTTTGGCTCAAACTTGGCGAACTCAAACACCTCGCCGTTGGACTTCTGCTCCCTGAACTCCCCGGAGCCGATGCAGTCCATGACCCACTGGTCAACCGAGTCCAGAGAGTGCAGCTTCTGCTCGTCGAGCGCCGCAGTCCTCGGAGCCTGACGGACATCGACGGTGTTCAGGTCAAAGTGCTTGAAGAAGTGCAGAAGATGCTCGGCACCGCCGCGGTCATACCAGCGCCTCAGCGCCCCAAAGTATTTGGCGTCCTGCTGCTTCACATTAGAGACATCGAAGATGGCGAACCGGCGCTCGTCCAGCGATGCAGGCACAACCCACTCCTCGTTGGAGCTGAACAGGAGCCGGGTGTAGTTGGCAGAAGAGTAGGAGTCCATGCCCTTGCGCTCGACGGTGATCCGGCCATTAGTCAGAAGATCCTTGAGCGCCCCCTCTGCTGCCTTGTTCCTCGCCCAATAGGCCTCATCGCACTGAAGCAGCAGGGTGTCTTCTAGGTGCCGGTTGAACTTCCCGGTGACGTGCTCGGCCTTGGACACGATGCGGTGGTGCGCCTTGCACAATCCACCCACCAGCTCGCCAAAGAATGTCTTGCCCGATCCCTTGGAGCCTCGCAGCACCAGACCCACACCGACCTTCGACTGCGGCTTCTGGATCATCTGCGCCACCCAGCCAAGAATATATCTGGCGTGCTCCTCGTTCCCGGAGGCGATCACGTTGGTCACGAAGTCGGTGAAGGGCTGCACCTCTCCCTGCACGGCCTTGAAGCTCCAGCCCCGCCAGAGGTTGTAACGCTGCAACACCTCGGAGTCCGGGGCGAAGCAGATGCCTGCCGCGTATGTCCGCCGGTCAGGGTGCTCCAGCCAGAGGTCAACGAGGTTAACCATGCGTGGCTTGTCGCTTCCCGGGTCGAGCACCTTCCTGTTGGCGAACTCTTTCTTCAGGTCTTCGATCTTGTAAAGAATAATCTGCTCCGAGTTCAGCTCCTCCCGCAGCACCCGCGCCGAGCCTTCTACCTGAACGAATGCCCAACGCTCTAGCATGGTGGGCAGCTCGTCAGCGACCAGCTCGACGCTCTCGGACTTTTTTGCCTCAAACTTCAGCGAGGCCATAGTGACCTGCGCCCCTGCGTAGTCGCCAAAGGACAGCCACCGCTTGGCGCACTCACCTTCTTTGTATTTAGATCCCTCGACAGACCAATCGTCCCAGAGCTGCAAGCCCTCCGGCTCGCCGCCGAACTGGTGATGCAGGGCCATGCCGACCTTGACCCAGTTGTCGTGGTGATCGTCGGGGTCGAGGTCTCGCAAGATCTCGTGTATCTCCTCGGCGTCCATGTCCAGCGCGGCCTTGAGGTTCATCAGCGCATCGGCCTCCTCGGCCTTCTGCTGGCTCCCGGGGCGCACTTCCTCCCAGCCCAGATCCCGGGCGACCTCTTCAAAGTAGGCAATGAAGGCCATCGCCAGCTCTTGCGTCAGCTCTGGCAGGTCATCGTAAAAGACATCGGCAAGCGTAGGCCCGGAGACCCACTCGTATGGCTTGATGGTCTTTGGGTGGATGCCGTAGGCGACCCACTGCTGCCCGTGGCCCAGAATCTCAACGGCCTGCGTTACACCGTCTGGTGTCTTGAACTCGCAGGACTTCATCTTCTTAAACCGCTCGACGTTCTGGAACGGGACAACGCACTTGGGGTTCTCACCAATGCGGATGGCACCGAGACCTACGTTGTTCTTCAGCCAGTGCAGTAGCTTGTTGTTGACGGCCTTGTCGCGGCAGTCGATATCCACGGCGCAGGTGGTGGAGGCCAGAACGCCGATACCAAACTGCGGCATCTCATCGATCCAGCTCGTGACCAACTCCGGTGTGCTTTGAATCTTCTGCCAATCGTTACCGGGCGGTCTCTTCTTACCCGGGAGGATTGGAATTATGTTGTAGCCCCGCTCAACAAGCCGGTGCCCAAATTGATCTAACATCTACATCCCCTGATCAATCGAATTTGTGCGCCATGTCCTCGGCCCACTCTGAAATGCGTCGGCAGATTTCGGAAATCCAGTAGCTGAGATCGTCAACGAACTCGCCAAGGACTTGGAAAAACCACCAGATAAAAAGAAAGAACTTGCTCCTCATTTCTTACCTAACAACTTTGTTGTATCTTTCAGGAGGTTAGGGCATAGGTCGAACCAAGTGATCTTTCGCTCGGTGCAAAGCTCAAGCTGGACTGCGCGAGACGCGGGTACCTCGCCCTTGGCACGCCACGCGGCCACGTTCTGCTTCTCAAGATCCAGCAGCAGCGCGAGCTGTCGATCCGACTGAAGGCCAAGGATTTTCTTCACCTGATCGAGTGCGTCGTTGACCGACTTTGTGGTTTTGTTTTTCATTTTCGTCCTTCTGAAAATTTATCGACAAATTTGTTTGCGTTAGTAACTTGTCTACATCATGATACAACTCAATGTTGTACGTCAAAGAAAAAAGTATCCATGCAGCAATTTGAAATTGACCTCGGCCCAGCGCACGCGAAGCTCAGTGCCAGCTCTGCACACCGATGGATCGCCTGCCCGGCCAGCGTCAAGGCGCAGGAGGGTTTAGTGGACGAGGGCAGCCTTGCCGCCGAAGAAGGCACTGCCTTACATGAATTGTCAGAGACGTGTCTACTGAAAGGGCTGGAGCCTCACGACCTCATCGGTGAGTCGTTTAACGCATTTGAGATTGGTCTGGAGTACGCAAACTTGGCGAAGGTTTACGTTGATCACTGCCGCTCGCTGCCGCAGACGCACACCCACGTAGAGCGCCGATTGGATTACAGCATGTGGGCCGACGGCGGGTTTGGCACCGCTGATTACCTTGCAATCAAAGAAGGCGAGGCGTGGGTAGTGGACGCGAAGTTTGGCCGCAACCAAGTCGATGCCGACTGCGATCAACTTAAATGCTACGCCCTTGGAGTCTTTAGCGAGTTCGGCTTCGACGCCCAGCTCGACACCGTTCACATGACGATTGTCCAGCCGCGGCTGGGGCACATCGATACCCACACCATGCGACACAGAGATCTTCTTAAGTGGGGTGCTGAGGTTCTGGCACCGGCAGCCGAGGCCGCGCTCGGTAAGAAGCCGCCGTTCAATCCCGGCGAGTCCCAGTGCCGATACTGCAAAGCCGCGCCGACATGCCGAGCGTTAGCGGCACATGTTTTCGACAAGATCGGGGAGGAGTTCGAGTGAGAGACCCGGAGGTTTTGAGCAACGAGGAGATCGCAGCACTGCTGCCACACCTCGCCACTATCAAAAGCTGGTGCGACTCCGTCGCAAGACACGCAGAGAAGCTGGCGCAGTCTGGCGTACCCATCGAGGGCTACAAACTGGTGACCAGCCGCACAAACAGACGATGGTCAGATGACGAGGAGGCCATAAAGGCCATGACGCTGCTGACTAACGAGCCGGTGATGAGCCGGAAACCAATTTCTCCTAGCAAGGCAGTCGCAATGCTGGGGAAAGACTGCGACAGCGTTAACGCGCTGATTGTGAAACCAGAAGGCAGGCCGACTCTGGTGCCGGAATCCGATAGGAGACCGGCTCTTGCAGCAACGGATGGCTTCGACGCAATAGACGATTAAGGAAAAAACTATGTCTACGGTAAAGATAGAAAACGCTCGTTTGAGTTTCCCTAGCCTCTTCACGCCAACGGCGTTTGAGGGTTCCGACAACCTGAAATACAGCGGCACGTTCATTCTGGACAAGGACGCCGACGCCGACCAGATTAAGAACCTGCGAAAGATCGTCAGCGAGCTGGCGATGGAGAAGTGGGGAGAGAAGCAGCCAAAGAAACTGTTCCTGTCGCTGCAAGATGGCGACGAGACCGACCGCGCCGAGTACGAGAACAAGTACATCGTGAAGGCCAACAACCGCAAGCGGGTGCCGATCATCGACAAGGATCTGTCGGCGCTGGTAGAGGAAGATGGGAGGCCGCAGGGCGGTGACTATGTGAACGCAAAGGTGCGCTTCTACGCATGGTCATCCGGCGCTGCATTCTCTGGCGTTCTCTGCTCCCTCGAAGCCGTGCAGTTTGCACGGGAAGGCGAGCGGTTCGGTGGCGGCGGCAATGCCCTAGAAGGCTTCGATGACATCAGCAGCGAGACCGCAGCCGACGTGGTAGAGGAGGCGGAGGAGTTCTTGGCTTGATCGTCAGCATCGACTTCGAGACCTACTCGGAGTGCGACATCCGGGCTGCGGGTGCGTGGGCGTATGCCGACCACCCCAGCACCGAGGTGCTGTGCCTAGCATGGGCGGTGAACGATGAGCCGCCTGAGCTGTGGACGCCCGGAATGCCTGCGCCGACTGAGCTGTTCCGCTTGATCGAGCGGGGGGCTGAGGTCTGGGCGTGGAACAGCTTCTTCGAGTTAGCTATCTGGCAGAGGGTACTTATGTGGCCCAGCATCCCAATAGCACAGTGGAACGACACCGCGGCACTTGCTGCGGCGCAGGCGTACCCCCGCGCCCTTGGAAAGTGTGGCGAGTTCATGGGGATGGATGATGAATAACCTTAAAGACAAACGCGGCAAATACTTGATCCAACGGCTCTGCAAACCCTACCGGGGCAAGCGCGTGCAGGATCAGGAGCTGCTGCGCGAGCTGTACAACTACTGCCTGCAAGATGTGGTCGCTGAGAGAGCAATACGCAAAGAGCTTAGACCACTCCACCCCGGTGAGCGATTGGTCTGGGAGGCAGACCAGCGCATGAACCTGCGGGGCGTGAAGCTGGACGCTGCAAACTGCGAGCACGCCATCGAGATCATCAAGAAGGTGGAGTCAGAGCTGAACAGAGAAGTGTTTGAGCTGACCGACGGCGAGCTGGCCTCAACATCCTCTCGGGCCAAGTCCCTCGAATGGATCAACCGTCAGGGGCTGGCGATGGATTCATATGACAAGGCCGCGGTGACCTGCGCCCTCGAAGGCGTGTGCCCACCTAAAGTGTATCGCTTTCTACAGATCCGGCAGGCGCTGTCGAAGTCCAGCACCAAGAAGTTTCAGGCGATGCTGGCCTGCTTGGGCCGGGATGGCCGGGCGCACGGCACAGGCATGTACCACGGTGCAGCCACCGGGCGCTGGTCTGGGCGACACTTCCAGCCCCAGAATCTGCCGCGGCCCATAGTCGATGACGTTGACCCCATCATCGATGCCCTGCGGTACCGCTGCCCGGATCAGCTCCGGGGAGAGCCGATGGCTCTGCTGGCCTCGTGCCTGCGAGGGATGCTGATCGCAAGTAAAGGCAGGCGTCTTATCGTCTCCGACTACTCAGCCATCGAGGCCCGGGTGCTGGCTTGGCTTGCCGGTCACGAGGCCGTGTTGCAGTCATTCTGCGAGGGGCTGGATCTGTACAAGGTCACGGCATCTGACATGTACGGAATAACGTACATGAACGTCGATAAGGATCAAAGGTTCATCGGCAAGGTGGCATCGCTGGCCCTTGGCTACCAAGGCGGTGTGAAGGCGTTCCAGAAGATGGCAGCAAACTACGGCACCGATGTTGATGAGGCTACGGCGCTCAAGATCCGCGACGATTGGCGAGCCGCCAACAGGCCTATCGTCAAGCTGTGGCACGAGGTTGAAAGCGCAGCGTACAACGCCATCCAGAACGGCAGGCGTGAGGAGACCCGAGCCGGTGACTTCATGATGGTCAAGGGCGACCTGCTGTTCAAGCTGCCGTCTGGCAGGTGCCTCTCGTTCCCGCAGGCGGCGTTGATCAACAACAAGATCACATACCAAGGGATGAACAACTTCACCCACAAGTGGGGAACCATCGAGAGCTATGGTGGTTCGCTTGTGCAGTCGATCACGCAGGCCGTTGCCCGGGATCTGCTGGCGCACGCGCTGCTCAAGCTCGACGCCGCAGGCTACGACCCGATCATGACAGTTCATGATGAGATTGTTGCCGACACCAAGGTCGGTCACGGGTCACTGGATGAGTTCAATACGTTGATGTGCGAGCTGCCGAAGTGGGCCAAGGGTCTGCCGGTGGATGTCGAGGGCTACGAATCAGAAAGATACAGGAAATAAGAATGTGGATAGTTCCAAAAAATTACCTACCGTCCTCAGTCTCTGCACTGGCTACGGTGGCATCGAGCGAGGACTTGAGCTTGCCGGGTTTGAGCATCGAGTCATCGCTCATGTGGAGATCGAAGCCTTCGCTGCTGCGAACTTGGTTGCAAAGATGGAAGAGGGACAAATGGTTCCGGCACCTGTGTGGACGGATCTTAAAACCCTGCCAGTACACTGCTTTCGAGACCGAATTGATGTCCTCACTGGCGGTTACCCCTGCCAACCATTTAGCGCGGCTGGAAAGCGGAGAGGCGCAGACGATCCCCGACACCTTTGGCCTCACATCAAACGACATATCGACACAATTAGACCTGTTCGGTGCTTCTTTGAGAACGTCGAGGGACACATCAGTCTCGGACTCAGAGAGGTCATTGGAGACTTGGAAAGCCTTGGTTACGCAACGACGTGGGGAGTATTCAGCGCGGCTGAAGCAGGCGCACCTCACCAGAGAAAGCGGGTCTACATATTGGGTGACGCCAACTGCGACAGACGGAAACCCGATACGAGGAGGGGAGCTCTATCAAACAAAGAATGGAACGGTGAGGGCGAAGAACAAAGACGGAACCACCAGCCAGAGGGGGTTGATCGAGCAGGTTATGTGGCCGACGCCGACAATAAACGGCAATCACAATCGCAAGGGTCTGAGCAAAACGTCGGGAGATGGATTAAGCACGGCAGCGAAACAATGGCCGACACCCACGGCTCACAACAGCAAAGAGGGCGCGTATCCATCGGAGTACAACCGGAATACTCCAAGCCTGACATCGGTGGCGACACAAGAGGACAACAAACCGCCCCAGTCTGGCTCCCTGAACCCAACGTGGGTCGAGTGGCTGATGGGGGTGTCTTCCGGGTGGACAGACTTAGGCTGCTGGGGAACGGAGTAGTGCCTCAGACCGCTGCAATAGCTTGGGTTGTTTTGTGCGATCAATTACAACAAAAAATAGATAAGACAACCAATGCGTGAGTCCCACATCGAGGGAACCGTCAACCGCTACGCCCGTGACCGGGGCTGGCTGGCCTTCAAGTGGGTCTCAACCTCGCAGCGCGGGGTGCCCGATATGATTTATTTCAAAGACGGTGAGTGCCTGATGATTGAGTTCAAGGCACCCGGTAAGTCCGCAACGGCCTACCAGAGCGCAATCCACCGGCGACTCAAGGAGCACGGCTTTCACGTCTACGTCGTAGACAACATCGATCAGGGGAAACTCCTATTTTAAAGCACACAGACCTGCACCAGTACCAGCTTCGGGCGGCGCAATTCATCAAGGACAATCACCACGCGGCGCTGTGGGTGGACATGGGGTTGGGCAAGACCGTCAGCACGCTGACGGCACTGGTCGATCTGTTGGTCACCAAGGACATCAAGAAGGTGCTGATCATCGCACCTCTTCGGGTGGCGCAGCACACATGGCCCACCGAGATTAAGAACTGGCAGCACCTCCGTGCGCTGCGGTTCTCTGTAATAGCGGGACTCAGCCCCGCCAAGCGCGAGGAGGCGATGCACTCCTCGGCACCGATTCACATTATTAACAGGGAGAATGTACCTTGGTTGGTAAACGCTTTGCAGCGCGATTGGCACTACGACGCCGTAGTAATCGACGAAAGCAGCTCATTCAAAAGTCACAGCAGCCAGAGGTGGAAGGCGCTGCGTCAGGTGGTGAAGTCGGGGAGCATCAAGCGGATGGTGCAGCTCACCGGGACACCGGCACCCAACAGCTTGATGGAGCTGTGGCCGCAGATCTACCTGCTCGACAGGGGTAAGCGGCTAGGTGATACCCGGGGCAAGTTCCTCGAAACCTACTGCCGCCAAGTCGGCAACCCTCAATGGTCTCAGTATGAGGTCAGACCTGACCGCGTTGATCTGTTGCAAGAGAGGGTGGCCGATCTGGTGCTGCGGATGGACGCAGACGATTACCTAGAACTGCCGCAGCGGATAGACAGCGATGTGGAGGTGTCGCTGCCGCCCAAGGCTCAGAAAGCCTACAAGCAGATGCAGGACGATTTCCTGATCGAGCTGGAGCAGGGCGAGGTGCTTGCAGCCAACGCGGCGGTGAAGATCAACAAGCTCCTGCAAGTATCCTCTGGGTCGCTCTACACCGAGGAGGGCTACGAGGTTCTGCACGACGCCAAGATCGAGGCGCTGAAGGAGATCGTCGAGGCAGCTAACGAGCCGGTGCTGATCGCCTACAACTTTCAAGCAGACGCCGAGCGGATTTGCAAAGCCATCCACTACGCTCAAATCTTAAAAAAAGATTCTAAGTTGATCGACAAGTGGAACAAAGGTGACGTTCCGTTGATGCTGGCGCACCCTGCCAGTGCCGGGCACGGGCTTAATCTTCAAAAAGGCGGAAGCCTTATCGTTTGGTTTGGTTTGTCTTGGAGCCTTGAGCTATACCAGCAGTTTAACGCGAGGCTGCACAGGCAGGGTCAAACGCGCCCGGTTCGCGTCATACATATCTTGGCGAATACCCCAGCCGACCTTTTGGTCAGGGACGTGCTCTCAGAAAAAGACGAGGCCCAGAGCAATCTGCTAACTTTTGTTGATAGCTTGCGGGGATCGAGTCAACTAAAAGTTGTAGACAATTCAAATTAGTCGGAATAGACTCAGTGTCCATACATCTACAACAGGGGGTTGTTTTGGACAACTTTGCAACCCGCTTGCTCGAAGCATGTAACGCAAGCGATGAAATACCGGACTACGGCAAGGGTCAGCAGACAGAGATAGCGGCTAGGTTGAATGTCAGCCAAGAGGCCGTCAGGAAGTGGCTCGCGGGAGAGACCGTGCCAAGGGCTGCGCTGTCAAAACGGTTAGCTGCACTGCTCGGCGTAAAGCACTCGTGGCTGATGCTAGGCACCGCGCACGGCGAGATCGAGGTAGACATCAGGCTGGCGAGACGCCACAAGGCGTGCGTCTATGCCGTGATGTCTTATCTCGTTGGTTCTGGAAACGGCGCAACATTTAGCGACGAAGAGGCAATCGATGATATTACGTTGATCGATGGGGGCAGGCTGCTCAGGGTCAGTGTCGAGATGGCAGAACGCCCGAGCGAAGGCGTGTACGCGGTTAATTTCTCTGAGACGCAGAAAAACGCCGGTGTAACAGTGGTGGTGGTGGCGGAGTATCAGACGCAGCGTAGCGCGATGATGGACGCGCTGGAGATCACTGAGGAGATCTGGAAAAAACACGGCAAGATCTCAGGCAGGGAGTGCGTCCTGCGGTTTGAGAAGAGCGCACGCGGGAACAACTACTCGGTTGGCGGCACGAAAATTAGAAAGTTCTTGGAGTCATGATGGAACGACCTTATTTGGATTTGACAGAGCTGTCTGCTCTCTTCGGCATGAAGAAGAGCAGTCTGTTGAACGCGATCTCCAGCGACAGGTTCTGCTGCCCCACATACAAGCTGGGGCGTCAGCGCGTGGCGGATCGCAAAGTCGTGGAGGCCTACTTCGCCGCCAAGCGCGACGAGGGTTTGCGTCAAATTACAACCTAAAGGTGACAAACAACCTAAAGTCCCTTTTCTCTCAAATTCCCGACTATGTGCTCTGCCCGGAGGTGCGTGTATGACTGAAGCATTTGGATGTCCCTGTGGCCGCTGAACATGGCTACCTCGGATGGCAGGAAGATCCCCATCTCGGTCAGTCTGCTGACACCCTCGTGGCGCAGGTCGTGCCACACCAGATCCTTGATGCCTGCTTTGTCTCTGTATCGATTGAATATCTTGGCCGCGTGGTTCGAGCTAACGTTAAAAATGAACTCCCCTCGGCGCTCTTGCTTCTCGATGATCGCCATCGCATCTGCCAGTAGCGGAACCCGGCTGTAGACTTTCCCCTTGGGGTGCTTGCGCCAGCAGCCAACCGTTCTCTCCTCGGCGTCCAGCTCATGCCAGCGCAGCGTGAACTGCTCGCCCCTACGCATCGCGGTCAGGACAGCGAAGCGCATGACCTCTGGAAGAGACCAGCTCTTTTCCTGCGCCCCTTGGAAGTCATCAAGAATCCACTCCTCTTCGATGGCACGCAGCTCCTCCTCGGTGACCCTGCGAGTTCTGCGATCAGACTTAGAGATGAACTTCTGACTTGCGAGCCAATCCTTTGCAAGATTGAACTCCGCCATCTCCGGCTTGAGCTGCATGTAGGTCTCTGCAAATTTTAACAGCGTCCGCATGTAGGCGAATGTGATGTTGATAGAGCTGGCCTTGACCTCGTGCTTGCGCTTCTCGACATACTCGAAGTACACCTCTCGCCTCAAATCCTTTAGGGCGTAGCGCCCGAAGTGCTTGTCGATCTGGCGGTAGACCTTGGCCTTGTCGGCAGACATGTTTAGCACCTTGAAGCTCTGCTCAATCACGTCGGACAGCACAGTCTTTTCAGCCCTGAACTCGCCCATCTCCAAGTCCGTCTCCGTCTTGTTGGCAAAGTCCTTGGCGTTCTGCCACTTGGAAAAGGTTTTGGAAACCGTCGGGTTCCCGGCCTTGCGGATCAACACCCGGTAGCGGACGTTTCCCTTCGCATCTCTTCTCTTTTGAATGACTGCCACGATACACCTCCATCTGATGCGTAGAGGTTACAACAAATCTGCCTTGAAAGACAACCTAGGGTTGTCGAAATCAAAACGTGGTACAGTTCGTGGTACAGTGACAAAAGTTATTTGTCTGATGATGCCTTATTTTCCGTGGGTTTAAGTGATTGAAACGGTTACCTTAAATTTAGCTAAGTGATTGAAAATGAACGAAAATGAAATTACCACGGTTATGTGGGATAACCGCTGCTTGCTGCACTATGCGGTTCACGATCATGGCGATAAACCTAGGGTTATCAACAGGTTACAGGTAAAAGGGCCAGTGCCTAAGTGACGCCTAAAAAGCCCGTGGTACGCTCTTGGTACAGTTAGCTTCGTCTTGGCGTCGTTTTGCGCTTACTCTTTGGCTTCTTTGCGGTCTTTGCCGCAGCCTCAAAATCCGCTTTACTTGGCGCTTTCGCGCTTCCCGGCTTGCGTGGTTTTTTGCCAGCGGCTCGACGGGCGTGAATGTTTGCGTATAGTCCTTTTCCGGGCATTAGCTTCTCCTAGATTTTGCGCCGCTGCATTTCCAGCGTTTTCTGCTTAAATTGTTGGGGGTGTTGGGATCGTTGGCCTTCTTCTTCGGCAACCGCTTCTTTATTCCAAGTGACCGGGCGCAGTAGCTGTCGCCTTTGCTGGTTCCGGGCTTGACCCGTGCGCCACCGCCCTTGGCCTTACCTGCTTGGCCGTAGCTGACCTTTTTTCCAGATGCGGTGACCTTAACTTTTGCTTTCCCTTTGCGTGGCGTTGGCATTTTTGATTCCTATGTGAATGCTCGTATTGTTAGGTACAAGAAACCGGCAGCGATGAGGCCGCCGACTACGAAGGTTGTGCCGCCGACTAAAAGTTGGCTGATCAATTTGTCTTTGGCTTTCTTCTTTTTCGCCAACAGTGCCGCGTGGTCTTTTCGCATTTGCTCCTGTTCCTTCTTCATCTTGTTGAAGTCTTCAAGAAGAGCCGGATCGTGGACAACGAGCAAATCATTGATGGATTTCCAGTACCGTTCCTGCTGCTTGCGAAGCTGGGATAGCTTCAACATGTCGCCTTGCGATAAAGGCCTAAACGTGCTGGCTTTTCGATCCATCTCGAATTGGGTGAGCGCCTCACCAAATTCACTGATCGTGCCCATGACCTGCG